>Ga0116149_1002456_pt1 | contig 20395 bp, 19 predicted proteins | sample AD_UKC057_MetaG_FD_89787 | JGI IMG/M metagenome (GOLD analysis project Ga0116149, IMG submission 89787) | Active sludge microbial communities of municipal wastewater-treating anaerobic digesters from USA - AD_UKC057_MetaG | ecosystem: Engineered > Bioreactor > Anaerobic > Digestate | place: USA... | reverse complement strand
TCGCATAATTATCGGCACCCACGCTCTGATCCAGGAGACGGTTGATTTTCATCAGCTCGGCCTGGTGGTGATCGACGAGCAGCACCGCTTTGGCGTTATGCAGCGCGCCACTTTGCGGGAGAAGGGGCTCAATCCCGATTTGCTGGTGATGACGGCAACCCCGATCCCGCGCACCCTCACCATGACGGTCTATGGTGATCTCGATGTCTCGATCATCGATGAGCTGCCGGCCAACCGCAAGCCCGTCAAGACTTTCTGGCGGGAGGAAAGCCGGCGCAGCCGGATATACCATTTTCTGCGCAGCCGGGTGGCGGAGGGCGCGCAGGCCTTCATCGTCTTTCCGTTGGTCGAAGAGTCGGAAAAATCGGACCTCAAGGCCGCGGTCGAGAGCTACCAGGCGATGAGCGCCACCTTTTTCAAGGATTTCCGCGTCGGTCTCCTCCATGGCCGCATGAAGCCGGAGGAGAAAGAGGCGACCATGGCGGCTTTTAAACGCCATGAGCTGCAGATTCTGGTCAGCACCACCGTCATCGAGGTCGGCGTCGATGTGCCCAACGCTTCGATCATGGTGGTCGAGCACGCCGAGCGCTTCGGGTTGACCCAGCTGCACCAGCTGCGCGGCCGCGTCGGCCGCGGCTCCCGGCAGTCCTACTGCGTGCTCATCAGCTACGGCGCGTTGACCGAAGAGGCGCGGACGCGGCTTGAGACCCTGGCGTCGACCAACGACGGCTTCAAAATCGCCGAAGTTGATTTGCAGCTGCGCGGTCCGGGCGAATTTTTCGGTACGCGCCAGCACGGTCTGCCGGAGCTCAAGCTGGCCGACCCCAGCCGCGATCTGGAGCTGCTGCGCCTCGCCCGCGATGAGGCTTTCCGCCTGGTCGAGGCGGATCCGCAGCTGCGCGACCAGGCGAGCCTGGCCACGCGCCACTACTTTGTCAGAAACTATCAGGAGCGTTTCGGCCTGGCATGGGTCGGATGACCGGCCGCAGCCGGCTGCTCCCCGTCGATAACCGCACAATGAGGCACAGCTATGGATGAACAGAACAAGCACCACGCCGCACTCCTCTTCAACCTGGTGATGATGTTTCACTCCGCGGCGATGCAGCAGATGGGCAAATTGAAGAATCCGATGACCGACGCCATCGAGCGCGACATGGAACAGGCGCGACTCTCCATCGACATGCTGGATATGCTCCAGGCCAAGACGGCGGGCAATCTTGGTGAGGATGAGAGCAAGTTCATCGGCCACGTCATCAGCGAACTCAAGCTGAATTACGTCGATGAGGTGAACAAGGACAAGCAAAAGGCAGCGGAGAGCGCTCCTTCCGCCGAGCCCCCCGCGGCAGAGGAGACCGGCGGGGGCGCGCCGGAGAGCGGCGCGGCCGAATAAGCAGGGACGACGGAATACAATGAGCCAAAAGACAACGCTGCACCGGCGCGAGGTCTGGGACCAGTTCTGGCAGGAGCGAGAGGAGATCGAGGAGGTCTACTCCAATTCGGAGCGGGTCATCGATCAGCTCATCCGCCTCGGCGATCCGGCCGGCCGCTGGATCCTTGAGGTGGGTGCCGGCTCGGGCCGCGACAGCCTGGCGTTGAGCAGCCGGGGCGGCCGGGTGATCATGCTCGACTATTCAGCCCCCGCCCTGCAGGTCATTCAAAAGCTGGCGCAGAAGGGGGGCCAACCGGTCTATCTGGTGCGCGGCGACGCCTTTCACCTGCCCTTCCGCAGCGACGCCCTCGACCTGGTTTTTCATCAGGGGCTGCTGGAGCATTTCACCAATCCCGGCGGGATTCTGGCTGAAAATCTGCGCGTGCTCCGGCCCGGCGGCGCGGCCCTGGCCGACGTCCCGCAGCGCTATCATCTCTATACGCTGGTGAAGCATCTCCTCATCGCCCTCAACCGCTGGTTTGCCGGCTGGGAGACCGAATTCAGCCGCGCCCAGCTCGAACGTCTGTTCGGACGGACCGGTTTTTCCCGCATCGAGTTTTACGGGGAGTGGATGCGCCCCAGCTTTATCTATCGCGCCGGCCGCGAAGCGCTCAAAAAGGTGGGGATCGCGCTGCCGCTCCATCCGCCCGCACTGCCTCTGGCCGGGCGGATCCGCGCCCGCGTGCGCGCCCTGCTGCGCCGCCATCCCTGGCACCTCAATACGGTCATGGATATCGGCGCCATCGGTTTCAAGCCGGCTGCGGCGGATAAAACGGCCAGGTGAAACCCTTGCGCATCCTGGTCATCAACTGGCAGGATATCCGCAACCCCCTCTCCGGAGGGGCGGAGGTCCATTTTCACGAAATCTTTCGCCGGGTTGCGGCGATGGGCCATCCGGTCACCCTCCTCTGCTCCGCCTTCGCCGGAGCCGCGCCCGAGGAGGAGATCGACGGCATCCGGATCGTCCGCAGCGGCTCGCGCAATTTCTTCAATTTCGCCGTCCCGGCCGCCTATCGCCGGCTGCGCAGGCGGCAGACGTTCGACGTGGTCATCGATGACCTGAACAAGATCCCCTTCTTCACCCCCTGCTTTGTGCGGGAACCCTTGCTCACCATCGTGCACCACCTCTTCGGCCGCAGCATCTACCTGGAGGCCTCCCTGCTTCCGGCCAGCTATGTCTACTGGTCGGAGCGGCTGGCCCTGCGGATTTACCGCCGGACCCCCTTCGCGGTGGTCTCGGAGAGCACGCGGGCTGAGCTGCGGCGGCTGGGGATCACCGCCCCGATCGAGCTGCTGCCCAATGCGGTCGACCACGACCGCTATGGAGTCGCGCCCGCAGAGAGGAGCCCGGAGCCGCTGATCTGTCATCTTGGCCGGCTCAAGCGCTACAAGAGCGTCGAGCTCCTTCTGCGCGCGCTGCCTTTGGTGCACGCCGTTTTGCCCGCAACCCGGCTGGTCATTGTCGGGGAGGGGGACCATCGTCCGGCGCTGGAGGCCCTGGCGGGGGAACTGGGGATCCGGGAAGCGGTCCGGTTCACCGGCCAGGTGAGCCATGAGGAGAAGGTGTGCTGGTTGAACCGCGCCTGGGTGGCGGTGAATCCCTCCCCCAAGGAGGGGTGGGGACTGACCGTCATCGAGGCCAACGCCTGTGGAGTGCCGGTGGTGGCCGCCGATTCGCCCGGATTGCGGGACTCGGTGCAGGACCATGAGACCGGCCTTCTCTACCCCTATGGCGAGATCGAAACGCTCGCCGCGGGGCTCATCACCCTGCTGCGCGACCGGGAGCTGAGGGAGAGGATGGGTGAAGCGGCGCGGCGCTGGGCCGGCGCTTTCAGCTGGGACGAGTCCGCGCGCAAGGCGCTGGCGATTCTTACGGGTATGAGTCTGGACGCTCAGCCCGAAGAGCCGGCTGCCGGTGTAAAAATTTCAGACTAGTATGAGTGCGTCTTTTACAAGTGGTTAACCTAACGGAGTGGAGTCATGCAAAAATTCAAGCTCTATCACCGCATCGCCGCTGCCGCCGCTTTTCTGCTCTCCCTGGTGGTTTATCTGCGGACCATAGCGCCGACGGTTTCGTTCTGGGATTGCGGTGAATTCATCGCCTGCAGCCATCTTTTAGCAGTACCCCATCCCCCCGGCGCCCCCTTTTACCTTCTCCTTGGCCGTCTGGCCAGCATGATCCCCTGGACCGGGGAGATCGCCCTGCGCGTCAACCTGATGTCGGCTCTCTCCACCTCCCTGACCATCATGCTCACCTATCTGATCATCGTCCTGCTTATTAAACAGTGGCGGGGCGAGCCCAGGGATGGCGCGGATGCCTTCATCCTCATCGCCTCCGGTCTGCTCGGGGCGCTGGCCCTGGCCGTTTCCGATACGGTCTGGTTCAACGCGGTCGAGGCTGAGGTCTATGCCTTCTCCCTGGCACTGACCGCTGCTGTTTTTTATCTCGCCCTGGTCTGGCTGGAAAAATCGGACCAGGTCGGCGCCGAGCGCTATCTGCTCATCATCGCCTATCTGATCGGCCTCTCTCTGGGCGTCCATCTTCTCGCGGTTCTCGCCGTGCCTGCCATCGCCCTGGTGATCTATTTTAAATGGCTCAAGATCAACAACAAAAAGCTGACCTTCGGCAGCCTGGCGTTTTTTATGGGCATCGCCCTGGTGGTCACGGTCGGCATCTACCCCGGCATTGTCAAGCTCATTCCGGCCCTGGCGGGCGGCCTCGGCCTGTGGGCGGTGCTCGCGCTCTATATTCTGGTACTCGCCGGTGCATGGTGGGGCGTCAGCAATCGCAGCCGCATCGGCAGCCTGGTCTTCATGAGCATGTTTCTGGTTCTGCTTGGCTACTCCACCTACACCATGATCCTGATCCGCTCCGGCCTCGATCCTGTCATCGATGAGAACGATCCCGAGACCGCCGCCGGCATGGTCAAATATCTCAATCGCGAGCAGTACGGGGACTGGGGCACCCTGCCGCGGCGCTTCCCCGGGCTGCCGCAGGAGTGGCAGTTCAACCAGGAACACCCGAACGAGAATTACAAGACCTGGCAGTGGTCCAAGCAGATGGATTTTCTCTGGGACTACCAGATCAAAAAGATGTATATGCGCTATTTCGGCTGGCAGTTCATCGGCAAGGGGGATACCCGCGGTGCAGACGGATTCATCGCGGAGAATTTCACCTGGCGGGGTCTCGGCGCCCTGCCGTTCCTGATCGGATTGATCGGCATGATCTACCATTTCCGCAAGGACTGGCGCCACTCCTCCTCCATCCTGCTGCTCTTTCTCGCCACCGGCGTGGCCATCGTCCTCTATCTCAATCAGGAGAATCCCCAGCCGCGTGAACGGGATTACGTCTTCGTTGGCTCTTTCTTCGCCTTCGCCCTCTGGATCGGCATCGGCGCCTCGGCCCTTTTCGAGTGGATCAAGGAGCGCTATTACATGATCGCGAAGGATCATGAGGCCGGAACGCAAAAGAACGGGCTCTACAAGGGACTCACCGCCCTGGCCCTTCTTCTGCTCATCCTCGCCCTGCCGTTCAACCTCTTCAGCTTTAATTTCAAGGACCACGACCGCAGCGGGAATTATGTCGCCTATGACTATTCCTACAATATCCTCCAGTCCTGCGAGCCCAACAGCATCCTCTTCACCAATGGCGACAACGACACCTTCCCGCTCTGGTTCCTGCAGTACGTCTACAACATCCGCCGGGATGTTCGCGTCGTCAACCTGAGCCTGCTCAACACCGACTGGTACATCAAGCAGCTCAAGAACGAGGAGCCCAGGGTGCCGATCAGCCTGACCGATAACCAGATCAGCCAGCTGGGGCTGATCCCGTGGGAACCGCAAAAGATCAAGATCCCCGTTCCGGCGAGCGCCCGCTCCGAGGTGCTGGGCGAGATCGATGTCGCCTCTACGGCCCACGCCGAGCCCCTGAGCGAACTCGAGGTCAACGTCCAGCCCACCATCATGGGCAGAGCCCTGCGCGTGCAGGATTTCATGATCCTCAATATCATCTATGCCAACCAGTGGAAAAAACCGATCAATTTCGCCGTGACGGTATCTGATGACAACAAGGTCAATCTCGATCCCTGGCTGCGTATGGACGGTCTGGCGTTCAAACTGGTGCCGATGGACGGGGAGGTCCTGGCGCGCGAACGCCTGCACAAGAATCTGTTCGAGGATTTCAAATACCGCGGCCTCAATGACAAGTCAGTTTATTATGATGACAACGTCATCGGCCTGCTCCAGAACTACCGCGCGGGTTTTCTCCGCCTGGCCCAGGAATACCTGATGCAGCGGAATAATGCCCGGGTGATCGAGACCCTCGACAAAATGGAGCAGGTGATCCCGGAAAGTGTGATACCGGTCCCTGACTATCGGCTTTCGCTGCGCATCGGCCAGATCTACGAGCTGGCGGGCAAAAGCGACGAGTTCGTCCGCCGCGCCGAGGAAGTGATCAAGAGCAAGCCGGAAGACCCGATGGTCTACGGCTATCTGGTCGCGAGCCTGAGCCGGATTGGCAATCATCAGCGCGCGGTGGAGCTGCTCGAAGAGTGGCTGAAGCGGCATCCGGAGGACCGGGAGGCCGCCAGCCGGCTGACCGAGGAGCGCGCCCTGCTCAGCGCCGGGGGCCAGAACAAGTAACGGAACCGTCCTCCGGGGCCGGGCATCCTGCCGCCCCGGAAGACCCAGATAACGCATCAGGCGCTGGACCACACCCCGGCGCCGGCAAGAACGCAGTTGGAACAAGGCGTGTCAAAAAAGAAGCATCATAGCAGCCGTCAGAGCTGGCGGCCTCTGGCGGTCACCCTGCTCAAGATCGCCGTCAGCGCCACACTGGTCATCCTGCTCCTGCGCGGGATCGGCTGGGCTCCGATCAAGGCCCAGTTCGGTCAGGCCCTGTGGAGCAGCGCCGCCGTCAGCCTGGGGCTGTTTGTGGTCAGTAATTTTCTCGGCGCCTGGCAGTGGCACATGCTGCTGGAGAGCAAGAAGATCCTGATCCCTTTTCGCCGGGTTCTGGGCTATTACCACATCGGCCTTTTTTTCAATAATTTTCTCATCGGCAATGTCGGCGGAGACGCCTTCCGGGTCTACGATATCCGGCGCATCTCCGGTGAGACCAACGGGGCCTTGTCGACGGTCTTTTTCGACCGTTTTGTGGGCTTTTTCACCATGGCTTCACTGGCGCTTTTTGCCACGCTCATGGCGGCACGGCAGATGGTTTCGGCCTCGGCGATGGAGGCGATTCTTTTCATTTTTGGCGCCTGGGCGTTGGCCAGCGCCTTTCTCTTCCATGAGCCCTTCGCCAAAAAGTTTTCCTGGATCTTCAGGCTGCTGCTGCCGGCTTCGCTGCACGTCAAGGCGAAGGCCTTTTACTACAGCCTGCATGAATTCCGCGGTGAGCGAAAACTGCTGCTTCATCTGCTCTGTATTTCGCTCCTGGTGCAGACGCTGCGCATCCTGACCCACTATTTTGCCGCCCGCAGCCTGGGCGTGCGGGAGCGGGCCAGTTTTTTCTTTCTTTTCATCCCGGTCGTCGCCATGGTCGCGAGCATGCCCATCTCGCTCGGAGGGCTGGGGGTGCGGGAGCAGAGCGCCGTCACACTCTTCAGCCCGCTCGGTATCCCCGCGGCCAAGATCGTCGCCTTTGAGTTTCTCGCCTATCTGGTGGGCGTCGTCTCGAGCCTTCCCGGCGGCATCATCTTCGCTCTGCGGCGTGAGAGCCGCAAAGCGGCCTGAAACCTCACCAGCCGGCTATGTACGCCGGACGGCACCTGTCTCTATTTGAGAGGATGATATGTATAAAGTAGCCATCATGATGGGTTCGGAATCGGATCGCGAGGTGATGTCCGAGGCCCGGGCCTATCTCGACTATTTCGGTATCGATTATGAGATCAAGATACTTTCCGCCCATCGCATGCCGGATGCGACCGCCGAATTCGCCAAATCGGCTGAAGAGAACGGTTTTTGTGCCATCATCGCCGGGGCGGGCATGGCGGCCCACCTCGCCGGCGTCGTGGCCAGCCACACCCTGCTGCCGGTCATCGGCGTCCCCCTTTCGGGATCGGCCCTGACCGGGGTGGATGCCCTCTATTCGATGGTGCAGATGCCCAGGGGCGTGCCGGTGGCGACGATGGCGATCGGCAGAGCCGGGGCGGCCAACGCCGCGATTTTTATCGCCGAAATGGTCGCCGGCCGCGACGACGGTATCCGCGACAAGCTGGTCGAATTTCGCAAAAAGGGCTGCGTCCTGTGAGAAGCGCATGCGCATACTGATCACCGGCAGCAACGGCCTGCTCGGGCAGAACCTGAGCCGCCTGGTCCCGGCCGGCGCCGAAGTGATGGGAGTTGATCTGCAGGAGAGGGTGGCTGCGCCGGGAGTGGAGCACTTTCGCCGTCTGGATCTGGGCGAGCGCAAGGCGGTGCTCGCCTGCGTGGAAGAGTTCGCGCCCGAATGGATCCTCAATGCCGCCGCCTGGACCAATGTCAACGGCGCCGAGAGCGCGCGCGAACTCTGCTGGCGCGCCAATGTGACCGCGGTCGAAAATCTGGCCCTCGCCTGCCGCAAATACCGCTGCCGGATGGTCCATCTCTCCACCGACTATATCTTCGACGGCGATCACGGCCCCTACCGCGAGGAGGATCTGCCCAATCCGATCGGCTATTACGGCAAATCCAAACTGGCCTCGGAAAATGTGCTGCGCAGCTCGGAGATCCCCTGCGCCGTCGTGCGCACCATGGTGCTCTACGGCCACGCCCGCCAGGTCAAACCCGATTTTATCTCCTGGCTGGTCAGCACGCTGAGGCAGGGCGTGCCGGTGCGCATCGTCACCGATCAGTATGGCAATACCACGCTGGCCGAAGAGCTCGCCCGCGGGATCTGGCGGATCGTCGAGCGGCAGGCGCAGGGTTTTTACCATATCGCGGGCACCGAGATCATCGACCGCTGCTCCTTCGCCCTCAAGGCGGCGGAGATCTTTGACCTGGATGCCGGTCTGATCACCCCGATCACGACGGCGGAACTGAATCAGGAGGCTCCGCGCCCGATGCGGTCGGGATTGGTTGTGGAAAAAGCCCTGCGGGAACTGGAACTGGAGTTGAGTGACGCGGCGGGGGGATTGAGGAAACTGAAACAGCAGCTTGACGCGCCCACACGTGCTTGAGGAGCAGATATTGAAGACTCTCGTCATCTTTCCCACGTATAACGAGAAGCAGAACATACTCGCCATCATCGAGGCTGTATTCGGGCAGAATATCGAAGGGCTGGAAATACTGGTCGTTGATGATAACTCGCCCGACGGCACCGGCGATCTCGTCGCCGCGCAGGCCGGGCGCGAGCCCCGCCTGCATCTGCTGCGCCGCGACAAAAAGATGGGCCTGGGCACGGCCTACGTGGCCGGATTCCGCTACGCGCTGGCGCGCGATTATGAACGGATCATCGAGATGGATGCCGATTTCTCCCATGATCCGAAAGACCTCAGCCGGCTGCTCGAGGCTTCCGCCGCGAGCGACATCGTCATCGGCTCGCGCTATATCACGGGGGTCAACGTCGTCAACTGGCCGCTCAAGCGGCTGCTTTTGAGCATGTTCGCCAGCTATTATACGCGCAGCATCACGGGGCTGCCGCTGCGTGACTGCACCGCCGGATTCAAGTGCTTCCGCCGCGAGGTCCTTGAGACCATCGAGCTTGACCGCATCCAGTCGGATGGCTACTCTTTTCAGATCGAGATGAATTTCCGGGCGTGGGTGAAAGGCTTCCGGATTCTGGAGATCCCGATCATCTTTGTCGATCGCGCTGCCGGGACCTCCAAGATGTCCAAGCGCATCCTCCGCGAAGCGATCTGGATGGTCTGGAAGTTGAAGTGGCTGAAGGTTTTCAACAAGCTCTGATCATCCGCTGCAGCCCCTCTTCGGAGTCGAGCAGGGGGGTGCGGAGCAGTGCGGCGGCGCGGCTGCTGTCCAGCGAGACATCGACCGGGCGGGGGGCATCGCTGACCGTATCGTGCATCGAACCGGGCTGAAGAAGCGCGGGGTTGTATCCGGCGGCGCGGCAGAGCTGGAGGGCGAAAGTGTAGCGGTCGATCCGGCTGGCGCCACCGAGATGAATCAGGCCTGAGTACCCGCCGCCGGCGAGCTCGAGCAGGAGTTCGGCCAGATTTTCCACCCAGACAGGGGTGCGGAACTGGTCGGTATAAAGCGGCACCGGCTGGCCGCTGATGAGGCGGTTTTCGATCCACTGTGAGAAAGAGCTGCCGCCGTGGCGGGGCCGGCCGTAGATCAGCGCCGCACGGGCGACAACGTGTTCTCCCGGCGCCGCCAGAACCAGCTCTTCGGCCTCAACCTTGGTCGCGCCGTAGACGGAGAGGGGATTGACCTCATCCTCCTCATTGTAGCGGCCGCGGGCACCGTCGAAGACCATGTCAGTCGAGACCAGAATAAGGCGCGCCTTGACTTCTGCGGCCGCTTCGAGCAGGGTCGCCACTGCGGTGGTATTGACCGCGCGCGCCGCCTGCGGATCGCGCTGGCAGGCATCCAGATTGGCATTGGCCGCCGCGTGCAGGATGACGTGCGGACGGAGTGTGCGCACCAGGGCCAGCACGGCTTCGCGATCGCGCAGATCGATGGTTTGGGTGCCGGGCAGAGGATGGGCATGGCTGAGGGTGGTCAGGGTCCAGCGCGATCGGGCTTTATCAGCAAGATGACCGCCGAGGAAGCCGCTCGCGCCGGTCAGAAGCATGGCAGGCATGGCAGGGTACTCCCGTTTACAGGTTCTGCTAAAGATAGCGAAACAACGCATAATAAGCAATTTGCATTTTTGAATGGGCAGCAATGAAGAAGAAATTATTACATAGAGCAAGATATCCGCTGATCATCACGGCGGCAGCGATGCTCGCCGCCGTGCTATGGATGGGGAGAAAACCCGCCGGGCCGGTTGAACAGGCCGAGCTCAAGCCGCGTGAAAAGATTTATCTGCGCCGGGAGGGCGTTTTTCGCCCCGGCGAGACCCTCGAGGGCGTGCTGCTCCGGGATCTCTATGACCGCGTCCTCGCCGATGAACTGATCCAGGGGTTCGCCAGGGTATTTGATGTGCGCAAGATCCGCGGCGACCGCCGTTACAGCATCCTGACCGATTCAACGGGAGTAGTGCACGGATTCGAGTATTATCCGGATGCCGACAAGACGGTGCGGGTGGTGCGCGACTCGATGGGGGTTCTGCAGCCGGAGCTGGTGCAGGTGCCGCTCATCCGGCGGCGGCTGGCCCTCGCGGGCGAGGTCAGCACCACCCTGTATGATGCGGTGAAGGCGATGGGGGAGAGCGACGAGCTGATCGTGGCTTTCAGCGATCTGTTTCAGTGGGATATTGATTTCTTTGTCGATCCGCGGGTGGGGGATGAATTCCGCATGGTCTTCGAGGCCGATTACGCCCTCGATCCCGCCCGGCCGGACAGTCTCGGTGAATTCATCCGCTATGGCAGGGTCCTCTCCGGGCAGTACCGATCGGGCAAGGATGTGCGCACGGCGGTCTATTTTGAGCCGGGGGAGCACGGCGGCTATTACGATCTCGAGGGCAAGTCGTTCCAGAAGACCTTTCTCAAATCGCCGCTCAATTACCGGCGGATCAGCTCCCACTTTAGCGGCGGCCGGCGTCATCCCATATTGAAAATCGTGCGGCCTCATTACGGCGTCGATTTTGTCGCGGCCGAGGGTACACCTGTAGTCGCAGCCGCCGACGGCGTCGTGATCGAGAAGGGTTATGAGGGCGGGGGATTGGGCAATTTCATCAAGATCCGGCACAAAAATCCGCGCTTTGCCACGGTATACGGACATCTGAGCGGCTTCGGTCCCGGCATCGCCATTGGCAAGGCGGTGCAGCAGCGCGATGTGGTCGGTTATGTCGGCCGCACGGGCCTGGCCACAGGGCCCCATCTGCACTACTGTTTTTATGAGAACGGCCGGCCGGTTAATCCCCTCAAGATCAAGAACTCTTCCGGCGATCCGATTCCGGCGGCGGAGCTGGAACGGTTCAAGGGGATACGGGAGGAGCAACTGGCGCTGCTCGCTGCGGCGCTGCGCCGGGGCGGGCAAGTTCCGGGTGTGATCGCCGGCACGGGACCGGGTCACATGGCCATGCCGGAGCTCTAGTTGGGGATGGAGGGCGCGCCCTCCGTTCAGATATTGGATTTGGGGCGGCGCGATCCGAAGAGGAGGGCGCAGGGGGCGTTCTTGGTGACGATCTGCTGCAGCTCCTTGCACCAGAGGGCGGCGAAAGTGCGGCAGCTCGTGGCGCCGTCAAGATGCTCCTCGGTGGGGAAGGAGGCGTGCTCGCAGCGGAGATCGCAGAACTTGATCCGGCTGGTGGTTACGCCGGCATTTTTTTCATCAGCGGACATAGAGGGGCCTCCTCGCGCAGCTCTGCCTGATTACTAACCTTTTTCTGTCAACCAATATACCAATCCGCCGGATAATAATCCAGCCTTTTCACCGCGATCTCCCCGGAGCAGAGGATGAAGATAAGAATACTCACCGTCGGCAAGCCGGCCGATCCTCATTACCGCGCCCTGTGCGAGGGCTACCTGGAGCGCATCCGCCATTATGTGCCGGTCGAGCATGTTTTCATCCGCCAGGTAAAGGTGGCTGGGCCCGTCGCGGCCATCCTGGCGCGTGAGGAGGAGCAGCTGCTGGGGAAGATCGGAGCGCAGGAGTGGTGCGTGGCGCTCGAGAGCGGGGGCAAGGGGATGGACTCGCTGGCTTTCAGCGCCGCGATCGCCCGGCACATGGCTGCGGGGCGCGATGCGCTGGTTTTCTGTGTGGGGGGGCCGCATGGCCTGGGTGAAGGGGTTTTACGGCGGGCGAACCAGCGCCTGTCGCTGTCGGCGATGACCATGGCGCATGAACTGGCCTTGACCGTGCTGCTAGAGCAGCTCTACCGGGGCCTGACCATCCTGCGCGGTGAGAAGTATCACAAATAAAAAGGACCATCGGCATGATGCTGCCGATGGTCCGCTGAGTGTCAGTTTCCCGCCGCCGCCGGAGGCGCATTACTCCCTTGTGCTTTCCGGCAGCAATCCCCCCTGGTTCCTGCTTATGATAAATTCATTCAAGGATTTCGAGGGTAGCGTGCTTGCCTGCCTTGCGCGAGACGGCGCTCAAAAGTACGCGGATGGCGTGGGCGGTGCGGCCGTTTTTGCCGATCACCTTGCCCATGTCAGGCTGTGAAACGCGCAGTTCGTAGACGACCGTGGTTTCGCCGAATACTTCAGAGACCTTGACCTCATCGGGATTGTCGACCAGATGTTTTACGATGTACTCGACAAATTCTTTCATCCGTACACCCCTTCCTGCAAGCGTGATACCTCGTGCAACCGGTCCGTGGATTGGGTTGTGCTGCCTGACAGTGTTGCGCGAAAATGTAAAGCACAATTGAAGTTACATCAATTTAAATATATCCACTGGTGGGACCAATGTCAAGCGAAAAATGGCAAATAACGCAGGCTGCGACAATTTGCCCTGCCGGCCGATAATCCGGCCCGGCGGGGAATAAAAAAAGCTTGACTGCGATTTTAAAAAGTGTATATTATATGATTGTTAGCACTCTATTGAACAGAGTGCTAACAGGAACAAGTAATAATAAACAATTAAAATTGATTGGAGGATGCAATATGACCATCAAACCGTTGGCTGATCGCGTTGTGGTGAAGCCGGTTGAAGAGCAGGAAATGAAGCAGGGGAGCATCATCATCCCCGATACGGCCAAAGAGAAACCCATGCAGGGTACCATCGTGGCTGTCGGCGCGGGCAAGATCTCCGAGAATGGCGCCAAGATCGAAATGACGGTCAAGGTCGGCGACAAGGTTCTGTACGGAAAATACTCCGGCACTGAAGTGACCGTCGATAATGAAGATTATCTGATCATGCGCGAAAGCGACATATTCGCAATCATCTAGGCATGGCACATGAACTGAAAAAGAAAATTATCAGGAGGTTTTACCCATATGGCAAAGATTATCGAATTCAATGTGGAAGCGCGCAATGCGATGAAGATCGGCGTCGACAAGCTGGCCAAAGCGGTCGGCTCGACCCTTGGCCCCAAGGGCCGCAACGTCGTGATCGATAAAAAGTTCGGCGCTCCGACCGTCACCAAGGACGGCGTGACGGTGGCCAAAGAGGTCGAGCTGGAAGATCCCCTTGAGAACATGGGCGCCCAGATGGTGCGCGAAGTGGCCTCCAAGACCAGCGACGTGGCCGGTGATGGCACCACCACAGCGACTGTGCTCGCCCAGGCGATCGTGCGCGAAGGCTTGAAGAACGTCACGGCTGGATCCAATCCGATGGCCCTCAAACGCGGCATCGAAAAGGGCGTCAAGAGCGTCGTCGAAGAGCTGCGCAAGCAGAGCAAGCCGATCCCCGGCAAGACCGAGATCGCCCAGGTGGGCGCCATCTCCGCCAATAACGACAAGGCCATCGGCGAGCTGATCGCGGATGCCATGGAGAAAGTGGGCAAGGACGGCGTCATCACTGTCGAAGAGGCCAAGAGCACCGATACCACTCTCGAGGTGGTTGAGGGTATGCAGTTCGATCGCGGCTATATCTCCCCCTATTTCGTCACCAATTCCGACACCATGGAAGCGGTCCTCGAAGAGGTGATGGTCCTGATCTATGACAAAAAGGTCAGCGCCATGAAAGATCTGCTCCCGATTCTCGAGAAAGTGGCCCAGACCGGCCGTCCGATGCTGATCATCGCCGAGGATATCGAGGGCGAGGCCCTTGCCACGCTGGTGGTCAACAAGCTGCGCGGCACCCTGCGTGTCGCCGCGGTCAAGGCCCCCGGTTTCGGCGATCGCCGCAAGGCCATGCTCGAGGACATCGCCGTCCTCACCGGCGGCCGCGTGATCTCTGAAGAGGCCGGTTTCAAGCTCGAGAATACCACCATGAGCGATCTCGGCAAGGCCAAGCGCATCACCATCGACAAGGACAATACCACTATCGTCGAAGGCGCCGGCAAGACCGAGGATATCAAGGCCCGCATCTCCCAGATCAAGAAGCAGATCGAGAGCTCGACCTCCGATTACGACAAGGAGAAGCTGCAGGAACGTCTGGCCAAGCTGGCCGGCGGTGTTGCGGTCCTCCAGGTCGGCGCTGCCACCGAAGTCGAGATGAAGGAGAAGAAGGCCCGCGTCGAGGATGCCCTCCACGCCACCCGTGCGGCGGTCGAGGAAGGAATCGTCCCCGGCGGCGGCATCGCCTACCTGCGCGCCCTGCCCGCTCTGGACAAGGTTCAGGTCATCGGCGATGAGAAGATCGGCGTGGCCATCCTGCGCCGTGCCCTCGAGGAACCCCTCCGCCTGATCGCCGAGAACGCCGGTTGGGAAGGCTCGATCGTGGTGCAGAAGGTGCGCGACACCGACGGCGCTTTCGGCTTCAACGCTGAATCGGAGACCTTTGAGGATCTCTACAAGGCCGGCGTCATCGACCCGACCAAAGTTTCGCGTATTGCCCTCGAGAACGCCGCTTCGGTGGCGAGTCTTTTCCTCATGACCGAGTGCGCCATCGCGGAAAAACCGGAGCCCAAATCGGCGACTCCGCCGATGCCTCCCGGCGCTGATATGTACTAATCACCCAGGGCCCCCTTCACCGGGGGCCCTTTTTTTGTGGCGCGGCCGCCCCGGTTTCCCCGGCGGGCTTTCATCTGGTCAATTATTGACCAATTTTTGTGAACGGCAAGAAATAACTTGACTTTGAGTTGAAAATTCTTAACTTATTAATGTGCCGAAAGGCACAGTGTCGGGTGTGGGTAGTGATGTGTAGTGATGGGACAACACCCTTTATTAGCGCTGACTGTAAAGTCAGCGCTATTTTTTTCTTTTCCGGGTCTGCCCTGCACCGCGGCAGCGCCCGCCGGCGGGTAATGCCGCCGGCCTGAACAGGGCCGCAGCGGACCATCCGCATCACTCACACCCAGGATCGCTCTCATGCAGAAACCGCTCCCCGAACTTCCCGTCACTTTCATCAGTCAAGGTCATCAGATCGTCGGCATGCATCACAAGAGCAGGGGGGAGCGTCTTGTCATCCTCTGTCACGGATTCACCGGTTCCAAGACCGAGGCCAGGCGCCTCTTCGTCGAGGCCGGCCGCGCCTTCGCCGCCGAGGGCCTCGATGCCCTGCGCTTCGATTTTTACGGCTCAGGTGACAGCGCCGGGGAATTCTGCGACTCTCTGATCAGTCTCTACATCGCCAATCTGCGCGATGCCATCGCCTGGGCGCGCGGCAGCGGCTTTGCCAGGATCGCCGTGGTGGGGCACAGCATGGGGGGAGCCACCGCCATCCTCACCCTGCCGGAGACACCTGTGGATGCCCTCGTTACCTGGTCGGCCGTGCCCGACATGCACAAAACCTTCGAGAGCTATATCAGCAATCTGGATGAGGTCGCCCGCCAGGCCGATGAGTATGTCCATGAGGGCTGGGTGATCAAGCGGACCTTCTGGGAGGATGCCATGACCCATGACGTCCTGGCAGCCCTGGGCCGTCTGACCATCCCCAAGCTTTTTATACAGGGCATGGCTGACGCCCCCGTCTTCATCCAGGGATTCGAATCCTTTCGCGATGTCGTACAGCCTCCCGCCGATTTTATGGAAATCCCCGCCGCCAGCCATACCTACACGCTTCCGGCGCATCGCCATCAGGCCATCCGCCAGAGCCTGATCTGGCTCAAACGTACTCTTTAAACCGTCCCTATTTGAGGTCATCATGTCCAATAACAGCAGCAAGAAAGCCCGGCCGGGCCCATCCCGCAAACTGCCCGTCAAGGCCTATTCCAATGAGCGCTTTCTCAACAGCGCGGACGCGCGCACGATCCGCATCCTTTCCGAATATCTGGAGCCCCAGATGCGGCTGCGCCGCCGGCACATCCGCAATACGGTGGTCTTTTACGGCTCGGCGCGGGTTCTGCCGCTCGATGTGGCCCAGAAGCAGCTCAAGAACGTTCTCTCTCAATCCCAGCGCAATGGCAGCGCCGGCGGGGATTTTCAGCGCGAATTCGACAAGGCCAGCCACGCCGTACGCCTGGCGCAGTACTATGAAGGGGCGCGCGCGCTGGCTTACAGGCTGACCGAATGGTCCGCCGGCCTCAGCGCCCGGGAGCGCTTTATCGTCTGTTCCGGCGGCGGCCCCGGCATCATGGAAGCCGCCAACCGCGGCGCCATGGAGGCGGGAGGCCTGACCATCGGCTTCAACATCAGCCTTCCCTTCGAACAGGAGCCCAATCCCTACATCAGCGACGAACTCGCTTTCGAGTTCCACTACTTCTTCATGCGCAAATTCTGGTTCGTCTATCTGGCCAAAGCACTGGTCGTCTTTCCGGGCGGATTTGGCACCATGGACGAACTTTTCGAGCTCCTCACCCTGGTGCAGACCGAAAAGATCCACAAGACCCTCTGTGTGGTCATGTACGGCAGCGAATACTGGAACGAGGTGCTCAATTTTGACAAGATGGTCGACTGGGGGGTCATCAGTGCCGAGGACCTGCAGCTTTTTCACAAGGTGGATGATGTGGAGAGCGCCTTCACCATCCTCAAGAATCATTTTGAAACCAATTTTCTGAACAAACAAAACCACAACCATGGCTCGGTCTGAACTCAGCCGCCGCTGCCTGCAGCCGGGCGCACCACCTCGGCGGCACACCGGGGCGGCCGCAGCCCGGGCGCGACGGCTCGTACTGGCGGCCGCTGCGCTGGCCCTGACTGCGCTCTCCGCCTGTGTTCCGGCCCGGCCGGGCTTCATCCTTGACCATGATGCCGTCATCCGCGGCGACACCGGCCGCCGCGATCTGGCCCTGGTCTTCACCGGCGGCGATTTCGCCGACGGCGGCCTCCACATCGCCCGCGTTCTGGCGGAGCAAGGTGTCAAGGCGGGCTTTTTTTTCACCGGGGATTTCTACCGGGATCCGGCCAGGGCGGAGCTGATTCGCGGCCTGGCCGGCGGCGGCCACTACCTCGGCCCCCACTCCAGCCGTCACCTGCTCTATGCTCCCTGGGAGAAGCGCGACTCCTCCCTGGTCAGCAGGGAAGAGTTCAGCGCGGATCTGCGTGAGAATCTGGCGGCCATGCAGCCTTTCGCTCTGCCCGCGTACGAGCTCAACTGTTTCATACCACCCTACGAGTGGTATAACGCCCGCCACGTTGCCTGGGCCGCGGAGATGGGCATGACACTTTTCAATTTCACTCCCGGTACCTCGGTCAACGCCGATTACACCACCCCCGAGATGCCGGGCTATCGTTCTTCCATGACGATTTGGGAAAAAATATTCGCCCGGGAGCGGGAGGATCCGTATGGCCTCAATGGATTTATCCTGCTGATCCATATCGGCACCGATCCCCGGCGAAGCGACAAATTCTATCTGCATCTGGGCGCCCTGATCGATGCCCTGCGCGGGAAAGGATACACCTTCGTCAGGATCGATCAGCTGCTGGAACACGCAAACCGGAAGAGGAGTCAATGAGCACTCGGTACGACCTGATTTTGAAAGAGGTGCGCCTGCTGGAACGCAGCGCCGCCACCGACATCGCCATCCGCGGCGGGCGCATCGCCGCCATCGGCCGCATGCCTGGAGACGCCAAACGGATTCTGGATGCCGGTGGTCTGCGTACCGTGCCTGGATTCATCGATCTGCACATCCAGGGCGCCGGCGGGGCCGATGTGCTCGACGGCACTCCCGAGGCGCTGCAGACGATGTCACAGAGCCTGGCGCGCCTTGGCACGACCGGATTTCTCGCCACCAGCGTGATCTTTCCCGATGGCGAAAACCGCCATCTCGCCGAGGCGGCCGCGGCGGTGGGCAAGTATCTCGGCGGCGCCCAGCTGCTCGGCATCCACCTCGAAGGCCCCTACATAAATCCGGAGAAAAAAGGCGGGCTCAACCCGCGCTGCATCTATGAGCCCGGCGTGCAGGGCCTCGACTCGGTGTTGACGGCCTGCAGGGGCGCCCTCAGGATGATGACCCTGGCGCCCGAGATGCCCGGCGGCATCGATCTGATCCGCGGCCTGCTCGCCAACGGCGTGGTGCCGGCGCTCGGCCATACCGGGGCCACCTATGATCAGGCGCGGGCCGGGTTCGATGCCGGCATCCGGCATGTGACCCATGTCTTCAACGCCATGCCCGCGCTCAATCACCGCGAACCCGGCCCCCTTCTGGCCCTCTTTGAACATCCGCAGGCCACCGTCCAGATCATCAGCGACGGCGTCCACGTCCATCCCGGTATGGTGCGCCTGCTCAGCCGGCTCATCGGCGTGGAACGCTGCGTGCCGATCACCGACGGCATACAGGCCATCGGACTGCCGGAGGGGCGCTATATCTACAACGGCCGCGAGTACGAATCCACGCAGGGGACAGCGCGCTATCTCGATGGCACCCTCATCGGCTCCGCCCTCAGCCTGGCTGAGATCACCTGGCGGTTTCAACGCTTCACCGGCTGTGCTCCGGCCCAGGCGGTGGCCGCGGCGACTTTTCAGGCCGCGCGGGTGATCGGATTGGGAAACCGAAAGGGCAAGATCGCTCCGGACTATGATGCAGATCTGGTCATCCTCAATGCGGATAACTCGGTCGCCCTGACCATGGTCGGGGGCGAGGTGGTCTGGCAGAATTCCTGAGGCCGGGGCGGCGGAAGGGGATCCTGCCGCCGCTGCGCCGGCGCCCGGTGGGCCTGGTATGCCGGCAGCAAAAGCTCTTGACACCTGATGCAGGATATTGTATATTTAACTTACCCTGTATAAAAATTCCGCATTATTTACCACCTGGGGTCCGCGCACAGCCAGGCCGTTCACCCGCTCACCGACAGCGTGAGGAATAACCTATGGGGCGTCTCTGCCATGTGATCATCTGCACGTTGGTCTTTTCCTTCGCGCCGCTCTCCGGTCAGGAGAATGCCCGTCCGGCCTCCCCGGCGCAGAATGGTGGCCGGGGTGCAGCAGCCGCAGGCGTGCAGCACCAGCTTGTTCTGCCTGCGGGCTGGAACATGATCAGCAGCTATGTCTATCCCGCCCATCCCTTCCTGACCGAGATGCTCGCCGGGATCGAGGAGCATCTTACACTCCTCAAGGACGGGAAAGGGAGGATCTACTGGCCGGCTTACGGCATCAACAAGATCATCTTCTGGGAGAAGGAAAAGGGGTATCAGATCTATGTGACCGCCCCGGTGACGCTGCTCTTCGACGGCGAGGAACTGGTGCCGGAGGAGGTGCCCATCTCCCTGCTTTCAGGCTGGAATCTGATCTCCTATGTGCGCACCAGCCCGCTCGCCCCTGCTGTGGCTCTCAGCTCGATTTCCTCTTCTCTGGTCATTGTCAAGGACGGCAAGGGCAGGATTTACTGGCCCGCCTACAACATCGATTCGATCATTGAAATGAAGCCGGGCGAGGGTTACTATCTGTATCTCACGCAGCCCGCTCTTTTCTATTATCCGTCCAACGGGGCAGAGGCAGGCAGAGCCTCCCACGCCGCCGGCCGTCACTTTCCCGACCCTCTCCATTTTCACCCCTTCAGGAGCAATACGGGGAGCAACGCCATCCTGCTGATCAGCGCGCCGGGGCTGGCGGATGGCGATGAGATCGCCGCCTGCACAGAGGAACGCAGGATCGTCGGCAGCGGTGCCGTTCGGGATGGAGAGGCGCTGCTGGTGTTGTGGGGAGACGATGAGACGACCCGGCTGGTGGATGGGGCGCGCGGCGATGAACTGCTCTCCCTGATCAGCTGGTCTGCGCGCACCGGCGCCGAACTGCCCGTGCAGTGCACCTCGCTCCGGGATGCCATGCCCCCGAACCGGCGTCTCTCCGCGCTTCGATTTCATGACCATGCCGTGCTGACCGCTGAGACGCCGGCTCTCGCCCGTGCGCCCGAACAAGCCGCGCTGGCGCAGAATTATCCCAACCCCTTCAACTCCTCGACCATGCTTCTGTACCAGCTGCCGGAGGGCGGCC
>Ga0116149_1002451_pt1 | contig 20422 bp, 8 predicted proteins | sample AD_UKC057_MetaG_FD_89787 | JGI IMG/M metagenome (GOLD analysis project Ga0116149, IMG submission 89787) | Active sludge microbial communities of municipal wastewater-treating anaerobic digesters from USA - AD_UKC057_MetaG | ecosystem: Engineered > Bioreactor > Anaerobic > Digestate | place: USA... | reverse complement strand
CCCAGTAAACCCGGGCCTTTGGTAAAAGCTACCGCATGAATCTGCGAAACATCGATTCCTGCCTTTTTCAGTGCAACATCAACCACCGGTACGATGTTTTGCTGATGTGCACGGCTGGCAAGTTCAGGAACTACACCACCATATTGTGAATGAATGGCCTGCGATGCAATAGCATTCGAAAGAAGTCGGGTCCCATGCAACACGGCGGCTGAGGTGTCGTCGCACGATGACTCAATGGCAAGTATGTAAGGCTTATTAACCATAATCAGTTGGCAAAAATATAATAATTGACCGAAATTTGATTTTCCTCATTCTTTTTCTGATTAGATTTGTACTTTAAAATAGGGAATTTTGATTTGGTTCAGACTTAAAAGAACATTGTCGGGTTTGATTTTCTGGCTATTGCACTATATTTTGCTGATAGCCATTCTGTTGCAATTGCCTTCGGTTCAAACATTCCTTACCCGCAAAGCCATCGACTACGTTGCCAAGACCTATGATCTGAAAGTTGATATTAAGAAAATCTATGTTAAGTTTCCGTCGAAAATTGTTTTTGGCGATGTGTTTCTGGCCGATAATAATGGCGACACCCTGATATATGCTGACGAAATGTTTACCCGGATAGCGGCTATCAAGGTACTTGACAGTAAAGTTTATATCGACCGCATTACATTTAAAAATGCATTCGTTAACATGTACATCGATACGGCCGGTGTAAACAATCTTGATTTTTTGCTTGAAAAATTCAGTTCCGATGACACCAGTTCTGGTGGTGGCTTCGATTTATTCTGCAACGAGTTTGAATTTGAGTATTCCCGGTTTAAATACCGCGATTATACTGCCCCAACCCTTGAAAAAGGCTTCAACGCATCCGATATTGATTTGGATGGAATCAATGTCTGGATCAGCGATTTTCAAATGTATGGCGATACGATTGAACTTGACCTCAACGAATTGAATTTCTGGGATAAAAGCGGCCTTACACTCGATGAGCTTTCGGCACATATCATTTATCACCCGAAAGGCCTGATAATGAATGATTTTGTTTTTCGTACCGATGAGTCGATTCTGTTATCGCGAAGTTTGAGTTTGCAGGGAAGCGATGATGAGTGGATGAGTGATCCTTTTAATAAACTTAGCGTTGACATTTCGATTGATTCATGCCATATTGCATTTTCTGATATTGCCCTTTTTATGCCTGACATCATGCCTGCCGACGAATCGTTTGCATTTTCGGGGCATATAAAAGGGAAGCTTTCGGATGTTAAGCTAAAAGATCTGAATTTTGCCTATGCCGACAACACCCGCTTATATGCCGATATAAGCCTGAACAATCTGCCCAATCCTGATGATATATTTATGTTTGCCGATATTTCGGCTTTTTCGGTTTCCACTATGGAGGCCGAGCGGCTGATGCAATGTTTTACCAATGATTCTACAGCGCGATTGCCGAAGAATATTCACAGCCTGGGTACGATTAGGTATCAGGGTAATATCACCGGAATGCTCAGTGATGTGGTAAGTTTTGGTTCGTTGAGCAGCGATGCGGGTAGCCTGAAAACCGACCTTGCCTTCACGATGGACAGCAAAATGAAGAATTATGGTTTCAGGGGAAAGGTCGAAATGTATGATATACAACTAGGAAAAATACTGGATGACGAAGAGACTTTTGGTGCCGTTACATTAAAAGCCAGTGTGGACGGGAAGGCTGATAATGCAGGAAATTTTGATATCAGCCTCGAAAGTAAAATTGATTATTTGGGTTTAATGGGCTACACGTATCAGAATATTGATGTCAACGGCGATTTCAGTAACGACCTGTATATGGGAGAATTGTTGGTGAATGACCGAAACCTGAAACTCAACCTCAGCGGAAATTATAACACCGGAATGGGAACCCCAATTGCTGTTTTAAATATGGAAGTCGATGCCAATCTGGGTGAAATTTTGGTTGATACAAGCCTGCATTCAACAATAAAGATGAAGATGGCTGCCGATTTCCGCGGCGAGCTTACTGAGTCGGTGGTAGGCAAGCTGCTTGTCGATGACATGGAAATGTCGTACGGGAAACACCGTATCGATATGGAAGCACTTCGTATTCAGGCAAGCGAAGACAATGCAGGGCAGCACCTTTCGGTACGGAGCGATTATCTGGATGCCAATATCGACGGAAAATACAATTTTGTTGAACTGGCTCAGTATTTTGGTTCACTTGCAGGCAATTATCTGCCGGTTTTTATTGGTAGTGACCTGCAGGAGCCGGAGTGGGACAAAAACACATTTGCATACACTATTTCGCTGAAATCATTAAATAAACTGACTCAGGTATTTTTGCCCAATCTGGATATTACGGATGATATCAATATCGATGGAAAAATCGAATCGGGTAAACATACCTTTACTGCCAACAGCGACTTCCCCGAAATACGCTACGACTCTATTTCTGTCGGAAATTCGCGTTTCGAAATGGTCGGTTCAAACAGCAATTTAAAAATTCAGATAAGTACGAAATCTATTAATACTGATCATCTTAATCTTTTGAATAATCTGGATTTGACACTTTCAGCCGAGAACGACAGTGTCTTTTTGGGTTTGCAATGGGACGACCGGGGTGAGGTTGATTATTCAGGCGATTTTTCGTTGTCGGCGATTTTCAGGAACGAAAAACCTGATGCAGCCCTCCCGGTGATTTACGCAACCATATATGATTCCGAAATTAATATCGATAATAAAAACTGGAAGATTGGCGAAACGCCTATTAAAATCGATAGTACCGAAATTGCTATCGAAGACTTTGTAGTTACCTATGGTAATCAATCGCTTCGCGTAGCCGGTTTTATTTCGGAAAACCGCGAGAAATTATTGCGATTTTACATCGAAAACACCCAGTTAAACAATATCAACCCGATAATTGCAGAAACAGGCTACTCGCTTGATGGCGTTCTTACAGCCAGTGGCAGGTTTTCGGGTTTATATGAGAATCCCTTATTTAAAATCAGTGCCAGCGTTGATCAATTGCAGGTAAATAAAGAAAAATTCGGGCGCTTTGATGTTACGGCCGATTGGTTGAACAATCAACAAGGTCTCCGGTTGATGGGCTCGAATCCTTTCCTGAAATTCAACGGCAACTATTTACCCTCAACCGATTCTTTAAATATGACGGTAGATATCGATAATTTTAAATTTGAGGTACTTGAACCCTATCTTAACACGGTCGAAATCAGTAATACAAAAGGGTTTATCGATGGGAGCATTCATATCACCGGCAAGCCTTCCGATCCGCAGGTTAACGGATTTCTTGATTTCGAAAGGGCTCAGCTGACCTATGACTATCTGAAGTTATATGCCAATCTGAACGACACCGTGTGGATAACTCCGAATTCAATTCTGTTCAACAAATTCACAGTGAAAGATGCCGAAGATAATGTGGGCATTGTAAATGGCGGAGTGTATCACAATAAGTTTGACGATATAAAATTCCGATTTGATATCAATGCGAAGAAGCTGAAAATGATGAACACAACCGAAGTCGACAATAGTTTGTTTTATGGAACGGCTTACGGAACCGGCAGCATTCAGGTGCAGGGAAACCTGTCGGCTTTTGGAATCGATGTGACGGTAAAAACCGAACCGGGAACCACCTTTGTTCTTCCGATGACCGAAAGCTACGAAGCCAGCGAAAATACAATCCTCACGTTTATTAAGAAGGAAAATCCGGACGATGATATTACCAGCCTTACCGAAAAGGAATCCGATATGTCGTATTACCTCAATATGGATATTGAACTTACGCCCGATGCCGAGGCTCAGATTGTTTTCGATCCGAAAGTAGGCGATATGATTAAAGCAAATTGTCGCGGGAACCTGAACATATACTACGATTCTAACGAAGATTTTAAAATGATAGGTGAGGTCGAAGTGGTTAAAGGAAGTTATTTGTTCACCCTGGAGAATATTATAAATAAGCGTTTCGAAGTGGAAGAAGGAGGAACAATTGTCTGGAACGGTGACCCTTATGATGCCGTGATGAACCTGAATGCAGTTTACCGTTTGCGTGCTCCTTTATGGGACCTGATGATGGCCATCGATTCGAGCAGCACCTATAAAAAGCTGACCAACATCGAATGTCATATAAATATGTCGGGAAGCCTGATGACGCCTGATATTACATTTGACATCAGAATCCCGAATGCCGACGAAAAAGTGCTTTCACAAATCAACAATATGTCGGCAGATGAGAAAAACAAACAGCTGTTGTATTTGCTGATTATGAACCGATTCTTCACCCCTGAGAACATGCGTACCGATTATGCACAGCAACGTTCCGGTAGCAGTGCAGTAGGTAATACGGCCAGCGAACTGCTGTCGAATCAGTTAAGCAACTGGTTGTCGCAAATCAGTAAAGATTTTGATATAGGTGTGAAATATCGTCCGGGCGATGAGATTTCGTCGCAGGAACTCGAAGTGGCACTTTCGACGCAGTTGCTCAACGACCGGATTCTGCTCAACGGTAACCTCGGAGTTGGTCAGCATCAATCGCAGACCAGCGATATTGTCGGTGATGTGGAAGTGCAGGTTAAAATCAATAAAAAAGGGAATCTCAGGGTGAAAGGTTTTACCCGTGCCAACAACGATATCAACATGGAATATGGCCCATATACCAATGGATTCGGTATTTTCTTCACCGACGATTTCAACACAGTGGGTGAACTATTCCGAAAAATGTTCAGGTGGTTTATTCCTGATAAAGAAAAAGACAATAACAAGACATCGAAAGACAAAAAAACAAAAACGGTGTGGCCTCACGAAACCCCGTCAGAAACTATGCTTTTAAATAGTTTTTTCCTGAAAAAATCAGGATAATGTTATTGTTTTCACATTAGATTTGCCGTTTAATTTCCTGAAGAATAATTTTAAATGGCAGCCTGATGAGCCTGCATTGTGAAAGTCGGATTATCGATGTTTCGCGAGATCAAAAATCCCACGGTTTCCATTGTTTTTCTAGGAAGATAACAAAATTATTTAACCCTTTAAACACGTTAGCATGAAATCAAAAGCGCTGAAGATGATGCTTGTCATCTTTTTAATGTGTGTATTCCCATTGTTAACCATGGCTTCGGGGCATTCAGCCGGAGGTCATGAACTGGGAGGAATACGAATTGAGTTTATTCTTTTTGCCTGCACCCTGGTTTGTGTGGCTTTGTTTCACAAAAAGACATTCCAGGTAGCCATTATCGGATTGAGTGTCATTGTCTTGTACAAACTGTTTTTCACTGCAGGTTATTCCTGGGGTTCTCATTTTCTTGGCGACAACTCGTTTGTCGATCAGATTTTACACAAAGATATGCGCCAGGGAGAATGGGGTATTTTGCTTAACCTCCTGGGTTTATTGCTTGGGTTTGCGGTACTGGCCAAAATTTTTGAAGAGTCGGGAGTCCCCGAATTATTACCACGTTATCTGGCTGATGACTGGAAAGGCCCGTTTATGCTTCTGGTTTTTGTGTTTATTCTATCATCGTTTCTCGATAACATTGCTGCCGCAATGATTGGGGGTACCATTGCGTTGGTTGTTTTCAAGAACAAGGTGCATATTGGTTATATTGCCGGTATTGTGGCTGCCAGCAATGCGGGTGGTTCCGGCAGTGTGGTGGGTGATACCACCACCACCATGATGTGGATTGACGGCGTTTCGGCACTGAATGTGGTTCATGCTTATGTTGCGGCATTTGTTGCCCTGATAATTATCGCATTTTTTGCTTCCCGCCAGCAGGATAAATACCAGCGAATCGTGAAGGATGCCAATCCCAATGTGAAGATTGATTATGGAAGATTACTCATTGTAGTGTTGATATTAGCAGGCGCTATTGCATCAAACATACTCTATGACATGCCTGCATTGGGGGTTTGGATAGCCATTATACTCGGAGCTACATTCCGCAAAATTCCATGGCACGAGGTGGGAGCTTCCATCAAAGGTTCTATATTCCTGTTGTGCCTTGTTACTGCTGCGTCGCTGATGCCGGTAGAAACACTGCCCGATGCTTCGTGGCTTACTGCTTTTATTCTGGGTTTTGTGTCGGCTGTTTTCGATAATATTCCTCTTACGAAACTTTGCTTACAACAAGGACACTACGACTGGGGTATGCTGGCATACACCGTGGGCTTTGGTGGCTCGATGATTTGGTTCGGATCGTCGGCCGGGGTGGCTATTACCAATAAGTTTCCTGAAGCCCGCAATGTGGGACTTTGGGTTCGCAAGGGCTGGCATGTTATCGTGGCATATATTGCCGGATTTTTCCTCTTATACCTTATTATGGGATGGGAGCCTGCATCAAATAAAGAACATACTGAACCCGCCAAGGATTGTAAGGTTAGCGACTGTCCGGTAAAAGCCAAGGCCCTCGAAGCCGAAAACACTGCTACACTTCAGGCGGAAGAATAAAATTTATTAGGCCTTAATTAAAGCGTTTGTGAAATTATGTTTAACAGCATGGTTTTGTAAGCGCTTTTAAATATTCTACCAAACAGTTGCTAATTCGTTAACACAGGTACGTGCCAATAAAAATGTTGACAGCTGTTTTTTAATTACCTCATCCGGGCATAGGGTAAATCACTTTTAATTACCAATTAGGCTTTTATATTTGTAATAAATTAAAACGAATAGCTTATGAGTATTTTTATTTTAATGGTGGTGGTTTTTGTTCTGGGGTATACAGCAATAGCCTTGGAACATCCGCTAAAAGTTGATAAGGCAGCATCGGCGCTGCTTGTTGGTGTTTTATGCTGGGTGCTTTACATTTTGAGCGCCGATGTGGTTCTTGGTCTGGGTTTCAGTCCCAACTGGGGTCATGGCGAAGGCGGTGATGTGGTTCACTTTGTGGGTCACGAGTTGGAGCATCATGTCGTCGAAATTGCCCAGATTCTCTTTTTCCTGCTGGGTGCAATGACGATTGTTGAAATTGTTGACCAGCATGAAGGTTTCAAGGTAATAACCGATAAAATCAAGACAACCAACAAGGTGAAGCTGCTATGGATTACCAGCTTTATCACTTTCTTCATGTCGGCTGCACTCGATAACCTTACAACTACCATTGTTATGGTTGCTTTGCTGCGTAAACTCATCGATGATAAACATACCCGCTGGTTCTATGCCAGTATGGTGGTGCTGGCCGCCAATGCAGGAGGAGCATGGTCGCCCATTGGTGATGTTACCACAATTATGTTATGGATTGGAGGACAGGTTACTACCGTAGCCATTATCACACGGGTGTTTTTACCGAGTCTGGTTACCATGGTCATCCCATTGGCGATTCTTTCATTCACAATGAAAGGTCACGTTACCCGACCTAAAGAAGCCTGTGTTGACAGCGGGCATGAACTGACATCGCCCCGCGAACAATTACTGATACTTATAATCGGGGTGGCGGCCTTGCTGTTTGTGCCGGTGTTTAAAACCGTAACTCATCTGCCACCCTATATGGGGATGCTGTTTGGTTTAAGTATTTTATGGATTACTACCGAAATAATGCACCGCCGTAAAGGAGACGAATGCAAGCGCAAGCTTTCGGTTATGGCAATTATCCGCCGTATTGATACCCCAACGATATTATTCTTTTTAGGAATTCTTACGGCTGTTGCAGCACTGCAAAGTGCCGGACATCTCTATCTGCTTGCCGGATGGCTCGATAACAATTTAGGTAACATATTCCTGATTGATATTGCTATTGGTATTTTGTCTTCGATTGTCGATAATGTGCCTCTGGTTGCCGGTGCAATGGGTATGTACCCCATTGAAGCCGCAGGAGCTGTGGGTTATGCTGCCAACTTTGTTCAGGATGGATTGTTCTGGGAATTTCTGGCGTATTGTGCCGGTACCGGAGGTAGTATTCTTATTATTGGTTCTGCAGCCGGTGTTGCCGCAATGGGTCTCGAAAAGATTGACTTTATATGGTACCTGAAAAAAATATCTCTACTTGCTCTCGTTGGTTATCTTGCCGGTGCAGGAGTATATTATTTGCAAGCGATGCTGCTGCATTAACAATGTGCAAAACAATAAAAAAGGCTGCTTCGAGGGCAGCCTTTTTTATTAAAACCAGGCGGGATTAAAAGTCGCTTAAATCGAAAGCTTCGTTCTGGGGCATTTCGCGAATCATTTCGTTTTCGCAGAGTATGGTACGCGAAGGATATTTTTTAAGAATGGTGTAATTATGGGTTACCATCACTATGGTTTTACCCGAGCGGTTGAGCTCGAGCAAAATATTCATGATGCTCTCGGCTGATTCGGGGTCGAGGTTGCCCGTGGGTTCATCGGCAAAAATAAGGGGAGGGTTGTTGAGAATAGCACGGGCAATGGCTACCCGTTGTTGTTCTCCGCCAGACAACTCAAACGGTTTCTTGTTTATTTTTTCGGTCATGTCAACCTGACGCAGCACTTCTTTGATGCGCTCTTCGATTTCGGTTGAATTTTTCCAGCCGGTAGCTTTAAGTACAAACAACAGATTTTCTCTGACATTTCGGTCGCTAAGTAACTGAAAATCCTGAAAAACCATTCCGATTTGCCTGCGCAGTTGCGGAATTTCGGAATTTTTTATTGACGACAGTTCATGGTTCAAAACTAGTGCACTTCCGCTAAGCAGCGGTATGTCGGCATAGAGCGCCCGAAGCAGGCTTGACTTACCGCTCCCGACACGCCCGATGATGTAAACAAACTCCGATGGATTAATGGTTAAATTGACATTACCGAGGACCGGAATGTCGTCGTGGGCTATCGAAACATCCCGCAGTTGAATTTGTGTGTTTTCGTTCATATTGATGACAGCAATTTTTATAATCTCAGTTGCGTTATTTACTCAGATACAAACCTATCGGAATTATGTCGTTATTTTGTTGCAACTACCGATTAGAAATAAACAAAACCCTGTTAATTAAAACATTAGGCTGCACAGGTGCAGCCCAACTAATAGTAGTAATTTTATTTTTTGTTTAAAATGCCGAAAGTGTATTAAATTTTTATGTATAAAACTATGAATGTCAAGACATTAATTATCGTGCTGTTTTCATTTTTATCGTTGGCTGATATTGCAGCGCAGTCCACACAAATATTTCAACAGCCTGATGACCGCTTTTCGACGGCGAAACAACTCTACGATAAAGGTCATTACGGGGCTGCCCAGAAAATGTTCGAAGACTTTGCGAACAATCCCGGGAATGAATATTCAGTGTATAAAGACGATGCCCTGTATTATTCATCGATGTGTGCACTCAAGCTGTTTAACAAAGATGCGGAATACCTCATTGAACAGTTTATCAGGGAGCACCCCGAAAGCTACAATGTGAACGACGCCGGTTTTCAGATGGGGAATTACCAATTTCTGAAAAAGAAATATCCCAATGCACTGAAATGGTATGAACAGGTCGATCGCTTAAGTTTAACACCCGAAGAGAACGGGGAATACTTCTTTAAATCGGGTTATTGTCATTATGCCCGAAAAGACTATGATAAAGCGGCCAAGGCATTTTATGAGATAAAAGACGGGCAAACTTTTTATGCTCCGCTGGGTGAATATTTCTACTCGCATATTAAGTACATGAATGGTCAGTACCAAACAGCGCTTCTGGGATTTCAGAAACTCGAAAACCACGAATGGTTTGCTGCCATAGTTCCGTATTACATCACGCAGATATATTACATGCAGGAGAAATACCCCGAAATAATTGCCTACGCTCCGAAAGTGCTGAAAATGGAGAACAACGAACGACTGGCTGAAGTAAACCGTATTATTGGTGAAGCCTATTACCGTACCGGTAAGTATGCCGAAGCCATTCCCTATCTCGAAAACAGTTATTCAACCGAAGGAGAAAAACCCGATCAGGATGCCTACCAGTTAGGGTATGCCTATTACAAAAGCGGACGTTACGATAAAGCCGCCGGTTATTTTGAATCGACCATTGGAGCCGAAGATACCCTGACGCAGAATGCAGCCTACCATCTGGCTGATTGCTATCTTAAACTGAATCGCAAGAAAGATGCAAAACTGGCTTTCGGTACAGCATCGAAAGGAAAACAAAATCAGGCCATTCGCGAAGATGCCCTGTTCAATTATGCGAAAATTTCGTTTGAACTCGACCTTTCGCCATTTAACGAAGCCCTGAATGCGTTTAATACATTTCTGAACGAATATCCGCAATCGAAGCGTGTTGATGAGGTGTATGATTACATGTTACAGGCCTTTCTGACCACCAAAAACTATCAGGACGCGCTGAATATTATGGATAAAATGAAGTCGAAACCGCCAAAAATTGAAATGGCCTACCAGCGTATTGCTTATTTGCGCGGTCTGGAACACCTGATTGACCTGCATTACGATAATGCCGTCGTCTATTTTGATAAATCCCTAAAATACAAGCAATACGATCCGCAGATTAAAGCACTGTGCGATTACTGGAAAGCGGAAGTATGCTACCGCCAGCAGAAATACGATGATGCCATTGCTCTCTATAAGCAATTTGTTGAGACCTCAGGCGCTGTTAACCTTGATGAGTTTACGCTGGCTCACTATACCCTGGGTTATGCATATTTTAAAAAGAAAGACTATCAGAATGCAGGTAACTGGTTCCGTAAATACGAAAAGCAATTCGAAGGTGAACCCGACAGGGTGTACAACGATGCCATGAACCGAATAGGCGATTGTTACTTTATAACCAAACAGTTTGAATCGGCTACCGATTATTATAAGAAGTCAGCAATGCTCGGTGTTTTTGATGCTGATTATGCCATGTATCAGATGGCTCTGGGTTATGGCGGACAAAAACGCCATCAGGAAAAATTGTGGTCGCTGCGCAAACTGGTGAACGAATACCCCAATTCGAGTTATTCGGGGTTTGCCAATTTCGAAATTGCCCGTACTTATAATACCATGTTACATCAGCCCGATTCTGCAATTGCTTTTTATAAAATAGTGATAGATAACTATCAGGGTGCTGCAATGGTAAAACCGGCACTTTCCGATTTGGGAACCATTTATTTCGACCAGAAACGATATCCTGATGCCCTGGAAACATATAAAAGTCTGATTGCCCAGTATCCCAACAGCGATGAAGCCCGTTCGGCAAAAGACATGATTAAAACCATTTACATCGAACTGAATCAAACCGAAAATTGGGTTGATTATGCCAACTCTCAGGGTGGCGATATGGTGGTCAGCATGAACGAACAGGATTCTCTGATGTTTTTGTCCGCACAACGCCTGTATGTAAATCAGGAATACGAAAAAGCGCTCGACGCACTCAAAAAGTATCTGGAAAAATTCCCCAAAGGAGTGTATTCGGTGGAAGCCCATTTTTATACTGCCGAATTATTGAATTATTTTAAGAAACCGGCTGAAGCACTGCCCAGCTACGAAATTGTTGCCAATGCACCCACCGGCATGTACACCGAAGAAAGTACCCTGAAAGCTGCATCGCTTCATTTCCTTGATAAAAACTACGCCAAAGCCCTTATTTTTTACACCAAACTCAATCAGATTTCGCAGAACAAGAGCAATGTGCTGATAGCCCGTCTGGGCGTACTCCGATGCAACTACCTTCTCGAGAAATGGGACGATGTGGTGTTGGCTTCTCAGTTACTGATTGGAACCGACAAGGTTACCGACGAAATGATACGTGAAGCCCGCTACGATGAGGCGAAAGCACGTTACAACCTGAAACAGTGGATGCAGGCGTACAATATTTTCTCGAGTCTGGCCACCGAGGTGAAATCATACGAAGGTGCCGAAGCGCGCTATCGCATGGCCGAAATTCAGTTGAAGATCGGACAGGATACACTGGCCGAAAACATGATTTACGAGTTTGCCCAGATGAGTTCTCCCCACCGTTACTGGCTGGCCAAGAGCTTTATTTTACTTTCCGATATCTTCCTCCAGCGAAACGATTTGTTTCAGGCCAAGCATACCCTGAAATCGGTTCTCGATAACTACACCGACGACAAAGATGGTATAAAGGACGAAGCGTTTACCAAACTTGCCGAAATTACCGAAATGGAAAAATCGGAAGAGCAAACCCAGAAATTTCTGAAAATGGAAATCGATATGGGCGGGGGTAACGACGGATACGAAAACCTGATTGGACCGACCGAAGAACCCGTGGAAGGTGAGAACAAACAGAATTAAAAACTTACTGAAACACAAAAGCACTGCATTATGAGTTTTGAACATCTCGAAAATATGGGAATACAGCAATCCCCAACCGAAAACCCGGGGCGCATTGTGTTAACGAAAAACAACCGAATACCAATGAAATACAAATGTTTTTTAGCCGTTGTGGCAGGCTTAAGCCTTTCGCTGAGCGCAGCAGCGCAAACTAAAGATGGCGATACTGAACCCATAGATATGGGTGACATGACCATCTATAACGAATATACTCCATCGATAAAAGATGCCAACCGTATTCAACCCATTCCAGTGATTATCGACACGGTGGTTGTGCAGCCCAGGTTTGAGTATTCGGTGTTTTCGGTGCAATATCCAACCAGCTTTTTACCTGCTCCGCTGCAGGCAGCCGACCTGAAGCCGGAACCCCTGTCACCCCTCGATAACGGCTGGGTTAAGCTGGGTTTTGGCAATTATCTGTCGCCTTATATCGAAGCCAACTACCACAACCTGAGGTCGAAGGATTATTCTTTGGGTGCTTTTGCCCGGCATCATTCGGCCCACGGGAAAATTAACAATTCAATCGATCAAAAAGTATATGCCGGTTATAACGATAACGACATCCGCTTGTATGGAAAGAAATTCTTAACTAAGTCCACGCTGTTTTCGAATATATCGTTTGCCAGCCGAGAGGATTATTTTTACGGGGTAAATCCATCGCTCATTGATGTTGTTGATATTCCATTGATTAGGACCGATATGGAGAAACAACGCTATAATGTTTTTGGTATCAATGCCGGTGTAAATTCAAACAATACCGGTAAAAATGAGCTGAATTATGACTTTATGCTTGATTACCGATATCTGAAAGCCATCGATACCACACATCAACATTATTTTGGTATCGACCTCAACATGAACAAAGCTGTAAAAAAGCTCAATGTGGGGGCAGATGTCGAATTTACTTTGTATAAAACCAACATTATCGATTCATCATGGATCGTTCCATCATTCAGACCTTATGTGCAGTTAAACGATAAGCAATGGCAAATCAGACTCGGCGTGAATGGCACCGGAGAATTTTCGGGCGATTCGTCGCGCTATCATCTCTACCCTGATGTATTAATCCAGCATAATATCAGCAATACCCTGATACCGTATGCTTCATTCAGGGGTAACCTCCAATTTAATGATCTGGAACGAGCCGGTTTCGAAAATCCGTACACAAGCTACCGATTGATGCTTGAACCCACCAATTATGCTCAGATTATTGATTTGGGTATTAAAGGAAATATTGACCGGAAAATTCGCTTTAACCTGAAAGGCAATTACTCGAAAATTGATAATATGTATTTCTATGTAATCGATACTGCATCGGAATTAAAAAATAAATTTACTACGGTTTACAGCAACGTGGAACGCTTCAGCGGCTATGGTGAAATTGTGGTCGCTGCCAACGATAAACTCAATGTTTTCCTGAATGGGCATTACTACTGGTACAGTTATATTAAGTCGGAAGATAAACCCTGGCATATGCCCAACTTCGATGTGAACCTGTTTGCAAGGTACCAGTTCAATAAAGAACTGAGTCTGGGTGCCGGTGTTTATGTTACAGGAACCCGCTGGACTAAGAATCCCGACGCGGTTGATGCTGACGACCATTTTAAGATGAAACCGTTTTTCGATATTAATCTGAATGCCGAATATAAGATTGCATCAAATTTTAGTGGCTTTATTTACCTGAATAATATTGCAGCGCAAAAATACTATATATGGGATGGCTACCGTGCCCATGGTTTTAATGTTATGCTGGGGCTAACCTATTCTTTTTAGTTTGTAATACGGGTTTATTTGCAGGTCGGACAAGCTGATTGCTTCCGGCCTTTTTTTACAAATGTTTTTCATGTTTTCATTAACAAAACATTATGTAATTTGTTGATAAATACACGTAAATCTGATGTTTTTACGGTATTTTATCTTACTAAAAATGATAACTTTGCGTAAGCAAATTGCAAAAAATAAAACTAATTGAAAATGAGCGAGTTAGAAAAATTACAGGAAGATTCCTTGCCTGTAAATGCGAATGGGAACGGTAATGGAAATGGCAATTATTCTGCCGATAGTATTCAGGTGCTCGAAGGTCTCGAAGCAGTGCGCAAAAGGCCGGCAATGTATATTGGCGATATTGGTGTAAAAGGTCTGCACCATCTGGTTTACGAAGTTGTTGATAACTCAATTGACGAAGCCCTTGCAGGTTATTGTACAACCATTGATGTTATTATTCATGAGAATAATTCAGTAAGTGTTAAGGATAATGGTCGTGGTATTCCGGTCGATATGCACGAAAAAGAAGGCCGTTCTGCCCTGGAAGTAGTTATGACCGTGTTGCATGCCGGAGGAAAATTCAATAAAGACAGTTACAAGGTTTCGGGCGGTTTGCACGGAGTAGGGGTTTCTTGCGTAAACGCACTTTCGTCGCACCTTACCGTTAACGTATTCCGCGACGGGAATATTTACCAGCAGGAGTATGAAATGGGAAAACCGCTTTACGATGTTAAGGTAGTAGGTAGTTCGAAGGAAACCGGTACACTGGTTAATTTTCTCCCCGACGACAGTATTTTTATAACGACCGAATATCATTACGATATAATTGCTTCACGCTTACGTGAACTTTCGTATCTCAACAAGGGTATTATGATGACCCTGATTGATGAACGCCAAAAAGACGAGACCGGTAAGCATAAATCAGAAGTGTTTCACTCCGAAGAAGGACTTAAGGAATTCGTTGAGTATCTCGACGATAATCGCGAAAGGCTAATTGATAATGTTATCCATATCGTGACCGACAAAAACGATGTCCCCGTTGAAATTGCCCTGCAATACAATACCTCATTCAACGAAAATATTCACTCCTATGTGAATAACATTAATACAATCGAAGGGGGCACCCATCTAACCGGTTTCCGGCGTGGTTTAACCCGTACCCTAAAAGCCTATGCTGATGAATCAGGAATGCTCAGTAAACTTAAATTTGAGATTAATGGCGATGACTTTCGCGAAGGTCTTACTGCCGTTATTTCGGTGAAAGTGCAGGAGCCCCAGTTCGAAGGTCAGACCAAGACCAAGCTGGGTAACTCTGAGGTAAGTGCTTCGGTAGATCAGGCTGTGAGCGTGATGCTGAAAAATTATCTTGAAGAGAACCCAAAAGATGCCAGAACCATTGTTTCGAAAGTAATTTTGGCCGCAACAGCCCGCCACGCTGCCCGTAAAGCCCGAGAACTGGTGCAACGCAAGAATGTGATGGGAGGCAGCGGTCTTCCCGGAAAACTGGCCGATTGCAGCGATCGTGACCCTGCAAAATGTGAACTTTTTCTGGTGGAAGGTGATTCTGCAGGTGGAACTGCCAAACAGGGCCGCGACAGAACATTTCAGGCCATTCTTCCTCTCAGGGGTAAAATCCTGAACGTCGAAAAGGCAATGCAACACAAAGTGTTCGACAGCGAAGAAATCAAAAACATCTATACTGCGCTTGGGGTTACCATTGGTACCGACGAAGACAGCAAAGCCTTAAATATCGAAAAACTCAGGTATTTTAAAATCATAATCATGACCGATGCCGACGTCGATGGCAGCCATATCACCACACTGATTATGACCTTCTTCTTCCGCTATATGAAACCCCTGATCGAAAACGGAAACCTCTATATTGCCACACCTCCCTTGTACCTCATTAAAAAGGGTAAGTTCGAAAAGTACGCATGGACGGAAACCGACCGTAAGCAGATTATCGAAGAAATTACAAAAGATGGCAACGATTCGGGTGTGCATATTCAACGCTACAAAGGTCTTGGTGAAATGAACGCCGAGCAGCTTTGGGATACCACCATGAACCCGGTACACCGGACTCTGCGGCAGGTAACCATCGAAAATGCACTGGAAGCCGACCGTATATTTTCGATGCTGATGGGCGACGAAGTTCCTCCACGCAGGGAATTCATCGAAGCCAATGCCACCTATGCCAATATCGATGCTTAAGGAGACTGTCAGATGGTAAAAGAAATTTTTGAACACCGTTCAATCCGTAAATACAAACCCGACAGCATTCCTTCCGAAATAATGCAATCAGTACTCGAGGCTGCATCGAGAGCTGCTACCACGGGTAATATGCAGGTTTACAGTATTGTGGTTACCACCGATCCGTCCATTAAAGAGCAACTGGCTCCCTGTCATTTCAATCAGCCCATGGTTAAACAGGCCCCTGTTGTTTTAACGTTTTGCGCCGATTTTAACCGATTTATGCAGTGGTGCAGCTTACGCAATGCCGATGCCGGCGCATACAATAACTTTCTGTCGTTTGTTACGGCTGCCATCGATGCCCTGCTGGCGGCCCAAAACGCATGCCTCGAAGCTGAATCACACGGGCTTGGAACATGCTATCTGGGAACAACCACCTATACTGCCGGCAAAATTATTGACATTTTGAAATTGCCCAAAGGAGTAGTTCCGGTAACTACTTTGGTATTGGGATATCCCAGCGAAATACCTCCGCTTACCGATCGTCTGCCACTGCGCGCCGTGGTGCATTACGAAACATATCACGATTTTACCGACGAAGAAATCGAGGCATTATACCGCGAAAAAGAGAACCGTAGCGACAGCCGTCAATTCGTCGCTGAAAACAATAAGCAAAATCTGGCACAGGTTTTTACCGATATTCGCTATACCCGAAAGGATAACACAGCCTTCTCTGCCGCATTACTCGAGGTATTGAAGAATCAGGGATATATGTAGCATAAGAAATTAGCCTTCAATAATTTGCCTGATTTTTCAGGCATTTTTTGTTTTTCAGGCATCAAACTTTTTAAAACAGAACGGTTTATAAAATCTTATCGGCTCGACGAAATATTTTTGTGTTTCATATTTCGCTTTGCTATCTTTATGCAATGAATATTTTATAAAAATAAACTCATCGATACATGAAAAGATTTCTGATTTCTCTGGCACTGGTTATTTCGGCGTATAGCCTTGGCTACTCGCAGCAGACACATCACTTTGAACTGACGCAGGCGCTGGCATCGAACAATGTCCGTTGTTTTGCGCAGGATGCATCCGGTAATATCTGGATTGGTACAACCCAGGGCATTACACGTTACAATGGTTCAGATTGGACTAGTTTTACAACCAACGAGGGATTGGGTAATAATGTGATTTACGATGTATATTGCGATGCATCCGGTAATGTATGGGCTGCAACTGCAGGTGGTATTTCGAAATATAACGGCAGTTCCTGGACAGTGTATACCATTAGCGATGGTCTGCCATCGAACACAATATGGTGTATCTCGGGCGACAGCGACGGAAATATATGGGGTGGTACCAACAACGCAGGTGCTTTTAAATTTAATGGAAGTGTTTTTACTGTGTACAGCACCTCACAAGGCTTAATAAACAACGCGGTAAAAGCAATTTTTGCCGATAGAAACGGAAACATCTGGATGGGTACAGGCTCAGGACTGAGTAAGTTCGATGGCAGCAGTTTCAGAAGTTTCACCACAGCCAATGGCTTAGGCGGGAACCTTATTAACGATATCACGCAACTGAGCAACGGAAGTATTGCGGTGGCTACCAATGGTGGACTCAGCCGTTATAACTTTTCAACATGGCAGACCATTACCACAGCACAGGGCTTACCTAATAACAATGTTCTCTGCGTTTCGGAAAGCGATGAGAATCTGCTGTATATGGGCTCGAGTCTCGGTTTGCTCGAATACGAAAGTGCGTCGAGTTATCAGTTGTACAATGTTGAAGACGGCCTGACTGCCAACGTGGTTACCAGCGTTTTTGTTGACGATAGCGGTGCGGTGTGGGCAGGTTCTCCCTTTTCGGGTTTAACCCGTTATAACCGTAATAATCAGAGTGTTATTACCCGTTTCAATAAAGACATTGTCGACAACCACGTTAACCAGATTTATAGAGACCCGCAGGGAAAATTCTGGATTGCTACGGATGCCGGACTGAATTTCGTTGACGATTTTAAATGGAAAACCTATACTTCTACCGAGGGTTTGGTATCGAATGAGATTACATGTACTTATAAGGATGCCGATGGTGTTGTGTGGGTCGGAACCACTATGGGATTAACCCGAATGGAGGGTTCGACAATGACGCAGATTACCACTTCGGGTGGATTGACACACAATCATGTGAATGCCATAACGTCGGATGACACGGGTTTGATTTATGTGGCCACCGATGATAAGATTTCTGTTATTCAAGGGTCTGCCGTTATCGACGAAATAAGTACTGAAGATGGACTGGCTTCGAACCTTATTTATCAGGTGTACTTTGCTGGCGATAATCGTTTGTGGATTTTGTGTGAAGGCGGAATCAGCTATCGTGAGGGTGAAACTTTCCACGATGCGGATGTGCTACCTGCATTTCCGGTAGGCAGGCCTGTTTCAGTAAAGAATAACCTCTTATCCGGTGGTGTAATTGTCGGTTCAGACCAATATTTATACTATTTTCCCGATGGAACAACCGGTGCCTATGCCGTTGCACATCCATTTTCGGCAACTAATCAGGCTATTACTTCTCTTTCGGAGCTGTCTGGACTGTTGTATATGACTTTCGAAGAGGGTAGTCTCTATACTTTTGATGGCAGCAACTGGACTGAACTTCCTCTTGCCTACGATGCTTCATATATCATTACCGACCCATTCGGATATACCTGGATCGGATATCAGGATTCCGGACTGGATCAGATATGCCGGACCTGTAATACTAACCTTACCTATACGTTGTCTGCATTTGCCTGTGGTTCTGGCAATACACCCCTGACTACACTGACCATTACAGCACCGGCAGGAACTCTCTATACTATCGATGGCGGTCTGGTTCACTCGAATAATCCTGTATTTTCGAATATCGTTCCGGGTGCGTATCACCTGAAGGTATTTAATGCAGGTGCATATATTGCCGACAGTGTCATTTATATTGATGGCCCCGGTGGAATTGAAACTTACATTACCCTTGGTCAGATTGATTGCTTTGGTAACAACAACGGCTGGATCGAAATGCATGACCTGCCTTCGCCGGGTAGTTTCGTCTGGAATACAGGAAATAACTCACAACTTCTCATGGAGAACCTGACTCCGGCAGCATATCAGGTTACTGTTACCAATAGTGTTGGTTGTTCAAAAATTATTCAAAACACAATCCAACAGCCTGCAGTGCTTCAGGTGGGTGTTACTTCGACACAGGTGCAATGTTACGGAAACAATACGGGTAGTATAACCCTTACGCCATCGGGAGGTACAGCCCCCTATTCAGTGGTTTGGTCAGGTTCCTATTCCGGATTTAGCCTGAGTATGCTTGCAGCAGGTACCTACTCGTATACTGTTACCGATATTAATGGATGTAATACTTCGGGCGATATTACGATTTCGCAGCCTGCTGCTGCACTCCAGTTGTCTGGTACCGGTGAAGCTGTGCCCTGCTATGGCGATTTGGGCGATATCACCATTTCGGTAAGTGGTGGAAGCTTGCCCTATACCTACCACTGGAATGATAATTATTCTGGTGCCAACCGTACCGATATGCCGGCAGGAACCTATTTCCTGACGGTTTCGGATGTTTACAATTGCAGCACAACCGGTTCTTGGCAAATTACCCAGCCACTGGCAGCACTCGAAATCAGCGATGTTGACGATGTTGATGTCTATTGTTATGGCGGTGCTACCGGTACTATTGATGTAACTACCGAAGGGGGAACACAGCCGTATAGTTTTTCGTGGACAAAAGACGGTAATCCCTACAGCACCGTCGAAGATATCGAAGATTTGGCCATTGGCAGCTACCATCTGATTGTTACCGATGATAACGGCTGTGCCGATGCGGTTACTGTGTCAATTACCCAATCGCCTCCCCTGGAACTTGAAATTGATGTAACTCCGATTTCTTGCCCGGGCTATGCCAATGGAACTTTGTATGCCGATATTTCGGGAGGATCGGGTATTTATAGCAGTTTCTACTGGTCGAACAGCCTTGGGCAGATAATTAATGTCAATCAGACTTTTGACAATGTAGCCCCGGGAACCTATACCTTGTCGGTTACCGATAGTTACTATTGCACCATTACCGATGTGGTAACTGTAACCGAGGGTGAGGGACATGATATTGATCTCAATATTACTCCGGTGGCATGCTATGGTGCTGCCAACGGAAGCATACAGGTTGTTGTTGACGGAGGAGCAACCACCGATGTCGATTACGAATGG
>Ga0116149_1002450_pt1 | contig 20426 bp, 14 predicted proteins | sample AD_UKC057_MetaG_FD_89787 | JGI IMG/M metagenome (GOLD analysis project Ga0116149, IMG submission 89787) | Active sludge microbial communities of municipal wastewater-treating anaerobic digesters from USA - AD_UKC057_MetaG | ecosystem: Engineered > Bioreactor > Anaerobic > Digestate | place: USA... | reverse complement strand
GCGAGCCCAACAACATGCCGCCAAGCGCCCAGGCCCTGACCCTGCCGATCATCGTCAACGGGCGCATCGACCAGGCCGACGACCGAGACGTGTTCCGCTTCGAAGGCAAGGCGGGCCAGCGAGTGGTGGCTGAGGTAATGGCCCGGCGCCTCGACTCGCCCGTGGACTCGCTGCTCAAACTCACCGACTCAGCCGGCAAGACCATCGCCACCAACGACGACCACGAGGACAAGGGCTCTGGCCTGAACACACACCATGCCGACTCGTACCTGGTGGCTACCCTGCCTGCCGATGGAACCTACTACCTGCACCTGAGCGACGTGCAGCGCAAAGGCGGCCAGGAGTACGCCTACCGGCTGCGGGTGAGCCCGCCGCAGGGCGACTTCGAGCTGCGGGTCGTGCCTTCCAGCGTGAGCATCCGCGCCGGCTCGGCCGCCCCCCTGACCGTCTACGCCCTCCGCAAGGACGGATTTGCCGGGGAGATCGAGCTGTCCCTGAAGAACGCCCCTGACGGCTTCGCCCTTCGCGGGGCGCGGATCCCGGCGGGGCAGGACCAGGTGAAGATCACGCTGACCGCTCCGTCCAGGGGCACAGGCAACGAACCGGTGGCCCTCCAGATCGAGGGGCGGGCCAAGGACGGCGGACGCGTCATTGTTCGACCGGCCGCTCCGGCAGAGGACATGGAGCAGGCCTTCGCGTACCATCACCTGGTGCCCGTGAACGAGTTGAAGGTGGCTGCGCCGGGCGGCGGCGGGTTTCGCCGGCCGACCGTCAAGCTCGTCAGCCCGACGCCGGTGAAGATCCCCGCCGGGGGGACCGCGCGGGTAATGTTCGACTTGGGCGGGGCCCGCTACCTGGGAAACCTGAAACTGGCCCTGACTGACCCGCCGGCGGGCCTGAGCGTCAAGTCCGTCTCGCCGGTCAAGGAGGGCATGGAAGTGGTGCTGCAGGCCGACCCGACCAAGAGCAAGCCCGGCTCGCGGGGCAACCTGGTGCTGGAGGTCTTCACCAACGCCAAAGGCCCGTTCAACAAGTCCGGCCAGCGGCGCCAGGTTGCCGTTCTACCGGCCTTCGCCTTCGAGGTGGTGGGCAAGTAGGCTCCTCGCAGGAGTCTGAATGGACCCGCTGGTTCCATCGGGGCAGCGCTTCCCGCAGCCTGGGGGAACTCCCATGGCTTTTTCCCCTTCGCAGGCGCACAATGGCCCGCGAAGGAGCTTCCCATGCGACAGCGACACTGTACGTGCGTGGTCGTGCTTGCGGCGTTGACGTGGCTGACGTCGGCATGCGGGTGCCAGACGGCTTGGGCGGGACCCGGGGGCGACCAAGGCACGGCGCGGGGGAATGGGGGCGCCACCCTCCGTCTGCTGACCTACAACATCCACCACGCCCGGGGCATGGACAAGAAGCTCGACGTCGAGCGGATCGCCCGGGTCATCCGCCAGGCCAAGGCTGACCTGGTCGCCTTGCAGGAGGTGGACCAGCGGACGCGGCGAACGGGCGGCCTGGACGAGCCGGCTGAGCTGGCCCGCCTGACGGGGATGCACGTTTCGTACGGCAAAGCGATGGACTTCGACGGCGGGGCGTACGGCATCGCCGTGCTGTCGCGCTGGCCCGTCGAACAGGCCCAGACGCACCGCCTGCCGGGTCAGGCCGGGCAGGAGCCGCGGGTCGCCCTGGAAACTCAGGTGCGCGCCGGGCGGGAGGGACCGAGCGTTTCGTTCTTCTGCACCCACTGGGACCACCAACTCTCGGCTGACCGCCTCCGACAGGCCCGCCGCCTGGCGGAACTGTCCGAACTCGCCAAGGGCGACCTGGTCGTGTTGGCGGGTGATTTCAACGACCCCCCCGCCAGCGAGTCGGTCAAGCATCTCCTGAAGACGTTCCAGGACGCGGGGGCCAAAGAGCGGCCGATGCTGAGTTGCCCGGCCGACAAGCCCACTATCCAGATCGACCACATCCTCTACCGAAGCGACAGGAAGGTCCGCGCTGTCGAGGCGACGGTGCTGGACGAGGCGGTCGCATCGGACCATCGGCCCGTGCTGGCGGTACTGGAGGTGGCGCCGAAGTCAGCGCCGGCGGCCTCGCCCGGGCCGAACCCGTCGAACGCCCGGGCCGACGGACAGTTCGATCGCGTGACCGGCTGCGAGCATTTTGCATTCCTTCGGGCGAGGATGAGCGAGGGACTGGGCGGGCCGGCACGCCAGGCCGCCAAGAGCTGGCACGTCTCCATGTGCACGGGGCCGGACGGCGCAGCCTACGTGCTGGACGCCGAGAACTGCCAGGTCTACCGCGTGGCCGAGGGGACGGTGCGCCTGCTGGCGGGCGACGGCATCCGCGGGTGGCGCGACGGCCCAGCCGACCGCGCCCGCTTCGATTTCGGCGTGGGCAGCTACCAGGACGCCGCCATCGCGTGCGACGACCAGGGGCGGATCTACGTGGGCGAGGGATTGCCCGGACGCCTTCGGCGCATCGCGCGGGACGAGCGAGGGCGATGGCAGGTGACGACTCTATCGGGTGGCGGGGACAAAATGCCCAAGCGGGGACAGAGCATCCCGGCCCGCGAGATGAAGTTCGGCTGCGCGTCGCGGTTCGCCTTGGACACCGACGGCAGCGTGTACTTCGCCACATACGGAGGGGTATATCGCGTGGCCGACGCTCAGGGCTCGCTGGTGGCGTCGACGGAGGAGTTGGCCCCACAGATCGGCAAGAGCATCCACGATTGGCACGTGGGCGGCAGCCACATCGCCGACGGGTGGTTCTACTGGATGCCGGGCGGCGGCCCGAACCTCTACCGTCTCGACATCCACACCGGGCAGGCGGAGAGGTTCGCGGGTGTGGGCAAGATCGTCCAGGGCCTGGACGGACCCACGCTGAAGGAGACGGGCTTCCACACGGTGTTCATCGTGTACACGCCGGACGCCAAGGCGATGTTCACCGGCGGGGGCGACGAGGGCGTGATCCGCAAGATCCAGGACGGCCGGGCGGCCCACCTGCAGAAGGACGGGACGTTCCTGGCCGGCGGGCGCAAGACGGGCTGGCGCCTCTGCTCGCCGTTGTGCGTGGACAGCCAGGGGCGACTGTACACCGAGACGGGCATCTATGCCTGGGGTGGCTGGGTCGTGCGGGTGAGCTTCGCGCCGGCGGACACGCAGGGACAAAGGAGCAAGCCATGAAGAGGCGATGGAGCGGGCGTGGCATGGGCGTCCCGCCCATGCGTCGCAGGGGCATCTTGCCCCTGCAGAACGTCGTGGGGCACTGGGCCACGGGCAAGACGCCCGTGGGATGCACTGGCAGGATGCCCGTGCCACGGATGCTGGGCGTGCTGATCGTGGCTGGGGTACTTGTGACGGTGCCGCCCGAACTCACGGCTGGCGAGATACCTGCCGCCTTCGACGTCGCCCCGCGGGCGGGCCGCAACGACTCGGTCATTCAGCGCCAGCCGGACGTGGCGTACGGCGCGGGCGTGTACCTGGCCGCCTGGTCGAGCGGCTCGCGCGACGCCGACCACCCCGCCTGCGAGATTCGCTGCGGACGCATCGATGCCAAGACGCTCAAGCCGCTGGACGAGGAAGGCATCGTCATCTGCCCTCCGGGTGACCTGAGGGAGTGGCCGGCTGTCGCCTTCGACGGAAGCAACTTCCTGGTGGTCTGGCAGGACTTCCGCAGCCACAAGCACTACGACATTTACGCCGCCCGCGTGAGCCCCAAGGGAAAGGTGCTCGACCCGGGCGGCTTCGTGGTGGCAGCCCAGGCGTGCAACCAGGCACGTCCCAAGGTAGCCTTCGCCGGGGGCAACTTTGTGGTGGCTTGGGTCGACGCGCGAGTCTATCCCGTATACGGGATCTATGCTGCCCGCGTGAGCCCCGAGGGGAAGGTGATCGATGGCGAAGGCTTCGTGGTGGACGCCGAGGACCCGCAGGCGATCGCGAAGGTCCGCCCGCCCGGCCAGAGTTGGATGGGCGAGCACGACTACTGGTGGCAGCACCTGGCCTCGCGATACGAGCCGGTGGTGGCCTCTCGCGGCGAGCAGTGCCTGGTGGCATTCGTGCGGGAGAAGCCCTTTGCCCAGAAGGACCGGCCCGTGCCCGCAGCCGCCGTGGTCAACGGGGCGACCGGCAAGATCGACATCCCGCCCGTACTGCTGAGCAGCGGCGAGCACGACGTGCCGGCCGTCTGCCCGACGAAAGACGGGTGGTGCGTCGTGCTGATCGACCACGGGCACGGGTGGAGCCCGGCGGCGAGGCTGGCGGCGATCCGGCTGGACGCGCGCCTGACCACTCGCGACGCCTTCGCCCGCCCGGGCAAGAGCGAGCCGAACCGCCTGCCGCTGGAGGATTTCGCCAAGACGCTGATCCCAAAGGAGTGCGGTTCGCTCAACCCGGGCAAGGGCTCGGTGGCGTTCTGGCGGCCGGCGGCGGCGTGGGACGGCAAACAGGTGGTGACGGCTTTCGACTTCGGCTGGCGAAACCGCCGCGACGCTAACGCCATCACGTACGTGATCGCGCTCAACCGCGTGGGGCCGGACCAGTCGGCCTTCACTTCCCCCGCATCCACCGTCGTCGCCTCGACGACCAGGGCGGATCAGGCCGTCGCCAACCCAGCCCTGGCAGCCGGGAGCGACGGGCAAGTCCTGCTGGTGTACGAGCACGATCAGGGAGTGGATCGCCAGACGATCCGAGCACTGGCTGTCGGCAGATAGTAGTTCCTGTGCGTCCCGCGGGAGGCATGTGATCGCAGCGTCAGTCTCCCGTCTGTTTCCTCGCGTCCAGCAGTTCGTCCAGTTCGGCCTGGGGGATGAGCTTCTGTTCCAGGACGATCTGGCGGATGGTCTTGTCGGTGGCGTGGGCCTGTTTGGCCAGGTCGGCGCAGCGGTCGTAGCCCAGGCGCGGGGCCAGCACGGTCACCATGGCCAGCGACTGCTCGATCAGGTCGCGGCAGCGGTCGGCGTCGGCGGCCAAGCCGGTCAGGCACTTGTCCACGAAGACATTGATGACGTTGCTCAGCAGGCGGATGGAGGTGAGCAGGTTGTAGGCGGTCAGGGGCAGAGCGACGTTGAGTTCGAGGATCGAACCCACCCCGCCGGTAGCGCCCGCCGCGACGGCGGCATCGGCCCCGACGACCCAGCAGGCGACCTGGATGACCGACTCGCAGATGACGGGGTTGACCTTGCCGGGCATGATGGAACTGCCCGGCTGGGTGGGCGGCAGGTGCAGCTCGCCCAGCCCGCATCGCGGCCCGCTGCCCATAAGGCGGATGTCCGAGGCGATCTTTCCCAGGCTGATGGCCAGTCCGCGGAGCACGGAGGAGGCGAAGACGGCGGCATCGGCCGTCGCCTGGGCGACGAAGTGGTTGTCTACCTCGCGGAAGGGCAGGTGCAAGTGCTCGCTCAGGTATCCGCAGACGGCCGGGGCGAAGCCCGGCACCGCATTGAGGCCCGTGCCGACGGCCGTGCCGCCGATGGCCAGCGGGCACAGGCCGGCCAGGGCGGAGTGCACATTGGCCGTCTGCTGGCGGACCTGGGCGGCGTAGCCGGAGAACTCCTGGCCCAGACGGATGGGCACGGCGTCCATGAGGTGCGTGCGGCCGATCTTCACCACGTCGTCAAACGCTCGGGCCTTCTCTTCCAAGGCCGCCTGGAGTTTCTGCAGGGCGGGGGCGAGTTGCTGGTGCAGGGCCAGGGCTGCCGACACGTGCAGGGCGGTGGGGATCACGTCGTTGGAGGACTGGCTCATGTTGACGTGGTCGTTCGGGTGGACGGCCTTGGCGCCGGCCTGGCTGCCCAGATGCTGGCAGGCGCGGTTAGCGATCACCTCGTTGGCGTTCATGTTGGTGCTCGTGCCGCTGCCGGTCTGGAAGACGTCAACGACGAACTGCTCGTCCAGCCGCCCATCGACGACCTCTCGCGTGGCCGCCAGGATGGCGTCGGCGGCGGCCTGATCCAGCCGGCCCGCTTGGGCGTTGACAACAGCGGCAGCCTGCTTGATCCAGCCTAGTGCCGCGATGAACTCTCGCGGCATGCGCCAGCCCGAGACGGGGAAGTTCGCGACCGCCCGGGCGGTCTGGGCGCCGTAGAGGGCATCGGCGGGCACGTGCATTGCCCCCATCGAATCGGTTTCCACTCGTGTGCTCATGGTTGCTCCCGCGGCCTGGTCACTTCAGTGAACCAGGAAACCCGTAGTCGACATTCGGCAGTCGCCCGTCGTCGGTCTTCGACCTGTCCATCGCTGCGGACCACCGGGGGAGCAGTATACTCCCCCGACAAGGAGGCGACCAGTCTGTCGTCATGCCAGTCCCTGCTCAGTATCCGGATCGCTGCCCGCAGATCATGAAAGTCACCAGGCCGCTACTGGCCCGCGGCGAACCGCGATGGTACGATAGGCGTTGTACTGACATGGCAAAGTGGACGCGATATCTGATCGGGCGAAGCTGGCTGATGCGGGCGGCGTTTTTGGCGCTGGCCGTTGTGCTGGGGCTGGCGGCGGCCCTGTGGGTTTATCCGTACATCTCGGACCAGATGCTGCTGGGCCAGTTGGCCAGCGACAGCGAACTGATCCGCCAGAAGGCCATGCTGCGGGCGGAGAAGGCGGCTGTCACCTCGCCGCAGACGCTGCGCCGGCTCAATGAGGCATTGGAGACGGCCGACGACGACCTGTACCTCACGCTGGCGATCGTGCTGCGAAACGCGGGCAAGTTCCACACGCCGCAGCGCCCCGTTGAGGCGTACGACCGCGTGCGGGCGATCGAGTTGGCCCGTTCCACCGACCCGGACGTACGGGAGATCCTGGCCCTGGAGGCGGTCGCGGCTGGGCGAACCAATCGCTATCAGAAGCAAGCGCTTGAGATCGCGTCCAGCGATCCGCAGTCTGCGGTGCGGTCGGTGGCGGCGACGTTGGCGGCGCTGCTGGAGGAGGACGCGACGCTGGAGAAACTGCTGGACGACAAGGACCCGGTCGTGGCGGCTGGGGCGGCGATCGACGCGGGCGTGGCGGGGCGAACGGTCCTGGTCGGGCCGCTGGGGAAGGTCCTGCGACGCGGTCAGGGCCAGGTAAGCGGCGCGGCCGCACGGGCGCTGGCCCGCATGGCGCCGAAGGAGCATGGGGGCGAGATCCTCTCGCTGCTGAAGACCACCAAAGACCAGACGCTTCGGGACTGCCTCTTGTCAGCGAGCATGGAACTCGACAAGCCGAAAGCGGCAGCCTCTGTCTTCGAGGTGGTCGAGTCCTCTCGCAAAGGAGGCGCGCATCCGCCGGCGATAGCGTTGCTGGCGGCCGGAAGGCTGGAGGTCGCCGAGGCGGCGCCGGCTGTGCGCGACGTGCTGCGGGCGGCGGCGCTGGTCGACGGAAAGACCGCGCTGTACGAAGAGCAGGTGCTGGCGGCAATTGAGGCAGCCGGACGGCTCAGCCTGGACGTGCGGAAGGAACTGACGGAGATATGCAGCCGCCTGTGGGGTCCGAACTGGCCGCTGGTGTTGATCGCGGCGTCGCGGGAACTGGGCAGGCAGATGGAGACGTTCGGGGTCGAGGGCGTGGTTGTCCGGCCCACAACGCAGCCCGCGACGCAGCCGACCACGCAACCGGCGGAAGAACTGACGCCGCTCCAGGCGCTTCGCCTGGCGGCGGTGTTCAACATCCGCCCGCCGACCAGCCAGCCGGGCCAGGCCGAACCGATGGTGATCACGACGCCGGTGCCCTCGGCGGCGGCAGCGGTAGCCTTGTGGCTGTTGGAGCATTCGCCAGGCAATACCGGCGCGTCGAGCCGCCCAGCCGGCGGACCCAGCGCCAACGGACAGTCGCTCACGGACATGTACGTCTGCAATGCCGCGGCGGCTGGCACGACCCTGCCGGGCGAGTATATCGCCTGGCATCTGGGCACGTCGGGTGCTGACGCGGCGTTCAAGCTGGGCCTGGCGATGTTGCCGCCGCTGAGCGCCCCGCCCCGACAGCGCGTGTATAACGACAACGAGCGCTCGGCGGGCGCGATGCTGTTGGCGCTGTCGGCCCGCACAGCCGAGCAGAAGCGGCAGACCGTCGAGCGGATCAGCGAACGGCTGGGCGGCAGCGAGACCGTCGGCGGAGAGGACAGCTTCTTCGTGGCCGGCTCGTACCGTTGCGCGTTGGCGGCCCTGGGGCAGGCCCAGGCCCAGGAGGCCGCCCTGAGGCTGATGGAGATGACCGAGTTCCCCCAGCGCCGGGCCTTGACGGGCCTGCTGGCGGCCGGGCGGAAGGAGGCCATGGACTGGGTGTTGTGGAACTGGCAGATCCCGGCTGACCAGGTGGACTTCCTGCTGGTGGGCAAGGCCCTGGGCGAGGTGGTATCGGTGATCGCGCCGGAACTGCCGCGGGTGGACGTGGCCGCCCCGCTGCACGTGCGCCAGCTTCAGGTGCGCGCGCTGCGCAGCTCGTACATCCTGAACCGCTCGAAGCTACGGGTGGGCCTGACGCGATGAGCGCGACGGGGGTCATCCTGCGGTTGGCGGGGCGCGCGGCTGAGGGGCTGCTGGACCTGGTCCTTCCGGACGTCTGCGCCGCCTGTCACGCGGCGCCCGCTGACTCGCTGAACCTCTGCGAGGCGTGCAGTCTGCGGCTGCTGTCGCTGGTGAGCCTGCCCTACTGTGTCCGGTGCGGGCAGACGTTGGCGCCGGGCCGGGCGGAACTGGAGGACGGCTGTCCAAACTGCCCCAAACCGCTGGGACGATTCGATCGCGTTGTGCGGCTGGGCCCGTACGCCGACCCGCTGAAAGTGATCGTCCGCGAGTTGAAGTACCGCCGCCAGGATCGCATGCGGCGCCGCCTGGGCGCGATGCTAGCCCGCTCAGCCGCCCAGCGTATCGCCGAGGCCAGGCCGGAACTGGTGCTGGCCGTACCGATGCACTGGCGCCGTCGCCTGGTCCGTGGATACGATCACGCCCGGGTGCTGGGCGGCGCGGTGGCGGCGGAGTTGCACCTGCCGCTGGGCGACGAACTGATCCGCGTGCGGGCCACGCCGCCGCAGGCCCACCTCCCACGGAGCCGGCGGCTGGAAAACGTCCGTGGCGCCTTCATCGTGCGCGACCCCGCCGGCGTAGCCGGAGCGAGGATTCTCCTGGTGGACGACGTGACCACCACCGGCGCCACCGCCGATGAGGCCTCGCGAACGTTGCTTCGGGCCGGGGCCAGCAGCGTCACGCTGGCGGTGGTGTGCAAGGCCGAGCCGCCGACTGCCTACGCCGACCACCTGCGCGGAACAAGTTGACGCGAGGCATCGCCTGAATCGAGCGACACTCGCAGGCCGGCTGCCTGCTCCAGTTCGGACCACACCCGCCCGGCACGACCATGATTTGCATTTGGCAAGGCCCCTTGGAGATTTGCTATAGTGATGGCTTCGATTTCCCTCGGAACGTTGATTGGCAATGTTGGAACAGCCTGAAGGCAAGAGAGCGTCATGAAGAAGGTTCGAGGCGGATACGACATACGACTGGCGGGCCGACCCAGCCGTACCATTCAACAAATCGTCCCACCCCAGCGGCTGCTGCTGCCCCGGCGGACCCGCCGGTTCCTCTTTGGGCAGGCCTGCGTGGAGGAGGGCGCCCGCGTCAAGGCGGGCGACGTGCTGGCCCGCGACGGGAAGAACTTCGACCTGCCTCTGGTCGCCCCGATGGGCGGGACGGTGTCGTGGACGGCCCAGGCGGACCACGCGGTGCTCGGGGAGTTGGAGCCGCCGGCCTGTGAAGAGCAGGCGACCCCGGTGCACGCTCCATCGGGCGGGGAGACGGCGGCCAAGCGCCGCCAGCTTGTGGACCTGGGCGCGTGGGCCTTCGTCGAGGACGCGTACAGCGGCAAGCTGCCCGATCCCCAGGGCACGCCGGCGGCGGTGATCGTCTCGACGCTCCGCCTGGAGCCCTACCAGGCCCGCGGCGACGTCCAGATGATGGAGTCGCTGTTGGGCTTCATCCGAGGGCTGGAACATCTCCAGTCGCTGCTGGAGTACCAGCCGATCTACCTGCTGTTCCCCAACGTCCGCTCGGAGTTCGCCCAGCAGGTCCGCCAGCAGCTTCGCGGGCACGCGTGGATCAAGCTGGTCGAGGTGCCCCTGCTGTATCCCCACGATAATATGCTCCTGTGCGCGCGACGCCTGGGCTTTCGTCGCGACCAGATCGTCTGGACGCTCGGGCCGGACGCTGTGCTGGCCGTCGACGCCGCGCTGACGCACGGCCGGTCGGTCAGCAGCCGGGTGATCTCCCTGGGCGGTCCGGGCGTGAAGGTCCCCGTCCACCTGCGCGTGACCTTCGGGCATCCGCTGGAGGAGTTGACGGCCGGGCGGCTGGAAGAGAGTGAATGCCGCGTGATCAATGGCGGAGCGCTCAACGGCTACGACGCGACGGCTGCGGGGCAGCTCGGAGTGGACATCGAGTGCCAGGGCCTGACGATCGTGCCGGAAAACGTCGAGCGGGAACTGCTGGGCTGGACGCGCCCAGGTCTGGACCGCCGCTCCTACAGCAACAGCTACCTCAGCGCCCTGCGGGGCAGTTTTGACGAGCGGATGACGACGGCGATGCGGGGCGAGCGCCGCCCGTGCATCTCGTGCAGCTTCTGCGAGGAAGTCTGCCCCACCGGCGTGATGCCCCACCTGATCCACAAGCTGCTCTACGCCGACCGCCTGGAAGACGTAGAGCGATCCCGCGTGGACCTCTGCATGGACTGCGGGCTGTGCGCGTTCGTCTGCCCGTCCAAGATCGAACTGCGCGAGGACATGCACGAGGCCCGCAGGCGGATCGAGACCGAACTGCACGCGGCGGAAGAGCACTGACCAGTGACTGGTGAACTCCATGGCCGACGCAGAAGCGAAGCTGACTGGAGCGCAACGACATGAGCATTCGCGGCTTCTTTGAGAAACACAGCCATCACTTTCACGGCCAGGGGCGGCTGGCACCGCTCAAGCCGCTGTACGAGGCGGTGGAGAACTTCATGCTCAGTCCGCTGTCGCGGACGAAGAGCGCCCCGCACGTGCGGGACCCGCTGGACGTCAAGCGGTACATGAGCATGGTGATCATCGGCCTGCTGCCGGCGGCGCTCGCGGGGTGGTATTTCTTCGGGCTGCGGGTGCTGGCGATGATCGCGGTATCGTACGCGATCGGCGGGGCGATCGAGGTGGCCTTTGCCGTGGTCCGCAAGGAGGAGATCAACGAGGGCTTCCTGGTCACCGGCCTGCTGTTCCCGATGATCCTGCCGCCGACGCTTCCTTTGTGGATGGTGGCCCTGGGCGTGGCGTTCGGGGTGCTGGTGGGCAAGGAGCTGTTCGGCGGAACCGGACGCAACCTGTTCAACCCCGCCCTGATCGGGCGGTGCTTCCTGGCCATCGCCTACCCCACCGCCATGGCCAGCTACCTGGACCCGGTCAAGGCCTGGCCCGGGCGGCTGTTCCAGTGGGCGGGCTCGGCCCTCAGCGACGCGACGACCAATCCCACCCCCTTGTCGCAGGCCAAGCGGGTGATCGCGGGCGGGGGCGAGTTGACGCCGATCAGCGACCTGCTGTGGGGCAGCGTTTCCGGCAGCGTCGGCGAGACGTCGGCCATCCTGCTGATCGTCGGCGGGGTGTTCCTGCTGCTGACGCGGGTGGGCAACTACCGCACGACGGTGTCCATGCTGGGCGCGTTTGCCATCCTGGAGTCCATCCTGCACCTGGCGGACCCGGGCAGGTTCGTTGGCCCGCTCTGGCACCTGCTGGCCGGCGGGATGCTGCTCGGGGCGTTCTTCATGGCCACCGACCCGGCGACCGGACCGGTGACCGGCGGGGGCAAGTGGGTGTACGGCGCGCTGATCGGCGTGAGCGCGGCGTTGATCCGAAACCTGACCGGCTACGTGGAAGGCGTGATGTTCGCCATCCTGCTGGGCAACATCTTCGCCCCGGTGATCGATGAGGTCTTCATCCGCCGCCGCCTGGCCGCCCTGGCCCGCCAAGACGTGATCGCCCCCGAGCGGGGCCAACCGCCCGGACAACAAGGCAACGTCTGGTTCGAGGGGAAGGCCAACGAAGAGGCCGCGCAGCAATAGCGAGAATGACTATGAAGGGCAACACCTACACGATCATCTACTCCGCGGTGCTGGCGCTGGTGTGCGCGTCGCTGCTGACGCTGGCCAGCGTGAGCCTCAAGCCCTACCAGGAGGCCAACCGCAAGGCCAAGGAGCAGCGGACCATCCTGCGGGCCCTGGGCGTGAAAGTCCCCGACTACGCCGGGGCTGAGCAACTTCTGGAGATCTACAACCGGAACGTGGGCGAGACCACCGTCGCCGGACGGACCGCTTACGTGTACAACCATCCCAGCGAGGGCAAGGTGACAGCCTTCCGCTTCGCCGGGCCGGGCCTGTGGGGGCCCATCGAAGGCCTGCTGGCCCTCAAGGCGGACATGCGGACGATCTACCGCATGGCCATCTACAAGCAGGAAGAGACGCCCGGGCTGGGCGGGAACATCGAGAACGAGGAGTTCCAGGGGCTGTTCCGCGGCAAGCAGATCGTCAGCCCCCAGGGCAAGGCCGCCCTCGACATCACCCTTCCCGGACAGGCCCACGCCGTCAACCAGGTCAACGGGATCTCCGGGGCGACGCTGACGGGCGACAAGCTGGAACAGGTCATCAACAAGCTGATCGCCGACATCGCGGCGGTTGAGGCGACAGGAGCGTAAGGTCACATGGCAGCCAATCCAATAGCGTGCGCGTCGTGCGGATCGGGCCTGTGCGGCGGCAAGGGCAGAGAGACCTTCTACCAGGGCACGTGGGCCAACAACCCCATCTCCATCCAGGTGCTGGGGATCTGCTCGGCCCTGGCGGTGACGACCACCCTGGCCAACTCGCTGATCATGGGCCTGGCCCTGATCTTCGTGACCGGCATGAGCAACCTGATCATCTCCCTGCTGCGGGCCACCATCCCCCGCAAGGTGCGGATGATCGCGGAGGTGGCCGTCATCGCCACCTTCGTCATCCTCTTCGATCAACTGCTCAAGGCGTTCTACTTCTCGATGTCCGAGCGGCTGGGCCCGTACGTCGGGCTGATCATCACCAACTGCATCGTCATGGGGCGGGCGGAGGCCTTCGCCCTGACCAACCCGCCGCTGCTGTCGGTGGTGGACGGCCTGGCCAACGGCATCGGCTACGCGTTCGTGCTGGCGATCATCGGCACGTTCCGCGAACTGGTGGGCGACGGTAAGATCCTGGGCTTCACCGTCCTGAGCGAGGGCTGGTACGTCAAGAACCAGTTGATGATCCTCGCCCCGGGCGCGTTCATCGCCCTGGGCTTCCTGATCGCCGCCTTCAACTACATCAACGCCCGCGGCCAGAAAGCGGAGGCCAAGTCATGACCGAGACCGTCACGCCAGCCTGGATCATCCTGATCGCGTCGATCTTCACCAGCAACATCCTGCTGGCCAACTTCCTGGGCATGTGCTCCTTCCTGGTCTGCTCGCGCCAGATTCCCACCGCGATCGGCCTGGGGACGGCAGTGACGTTCGTCATGACCTTCACCGCGGCCATCAATTACGGCATCTACCACGGCATCCTCGTGCCGCTGCATATCGAGCACCTCCAGTTCATCGTGTTCATCGCGGTGATCGCGGCGTTCGTGCAGTTCGTGGAGATGTTCGTGGAACGCTTCAGCCCGCCGCTGTACTACGCCCTGGGCATCTTCCTGCCGCTGATCACCGTCAACTGCGCCATCCTGGGGGCCGCCCTGTTCCTGATCCTGCGGAACTACACGTTCTGGCAAAGCGTGGCCTTCGGGTTCGGCGGCGGCGTGGGCTGGGCCCTGGCCATCATCCTGATGGCCGGGCTGAGGCAGAAGATGATGTACAGCAATCCGCCCAAGTGCTTCGAGGGCGTCGCCATTGTCATGGTCATCACCGGCGTGATGGCGATGGCCTTCATGGGTTTCGCCGGAATGGTCGCCATCTCGTAGCCCCGTTTACCCGACGAGCGAATCATGGCTGAAATGCTGACAATGTTGTTCTCGAACGTGTATGTCGCGGCCATCAGCGTCTTCGTGCTGCTGCTGGTGGCGCTGGCGGCCTGGCTGGTGGTGGCCGAACGGTACCTGGTCAACTACGGCGTGTGCAAGGTGGACATCAACGCCGGGGAGAAGCTCCTGGAGGTCGACGGCGGGCAGACGCTGCTGAACGCCCTGATCGACAACCAGGTGTACATCCCGTCGGCCTGCGGGGGCAAGGGCTCGTGCGGGTACTGCAAGGTGACGGTCCTGGGCGGCGGCGGGCCCATCCTGCCCACCGAAACCACGTACGTGACCCCGCGAGAGGCCCGCATCGGCGTGCGACTGGCCTGCCAGGTCAAGATCCGCGAGGACATCACCATCCGCGTCCCGGAAGACCTGCTCAACGTCAAGATGTTCCGCGCCCAGGTCGAGTCCTCCAAGGTCCTCACCTACGACATCAAGGAGATTCGCCTGGCCCTGATCGAACCGGACACCATCGACCAGCGACCCGGGCAGTACATCCAGATCCAGGCCCCCTCCCCCGAAGGGCCGGTCTTCCGCGCGTATTCCATCAGCTCGCCCAGCCAGGACAAGCACGTCGCCGAAATGAACGTCCGCCTGGTCCCGGGCGGGATCGGCTCGACCTACCTGCACAACCTCCAGGAAGGCGACGAGGTCTTCTTCACCGGGCCCTACGGTGAGTTCCGCCTCAACGAAGAGCCGGACACCGAGATCATCTGCGTGGGCGGCGGCTGCGGCATGGCCCCCATGAAGAACATCATCCTCACCATCTATGACCGCTGGCCCGACCGTTCGGTATGGCTGTTCTTCGGCTGCCGCTCCACGCCCGACATCTTCTACCTGGACGAGTTCCGCGAGCTGGCCAGAAAGCACCCCAACTTCCACGTGGTCTACGCCCTGAGCGACCCGCTGAAGGAGGGCGAGAAGTGGGACGGCGACACGGGGTTCATCCACCTGGCCGTCGACAAGCACCTCGAACCCAACGTCAAGCGCCAGGCCTTCCTCTGCGGCCCGCCGCTGATGATCGAGGCCGTCACGAGAGTCCTCATCGACAAGGGCATCCCCGAGAAGGACGTGTTCTACGACAAGTTCTGAAGACACGACTTGCACGGACTGCGACGAGTTGCACGGATTACGGAGAAGCCCACGGGAAGCCTCCCATGGGCTTTTCGCTGCTATCTGAAGCCTCGAGTCTCAGATTCAAGTCACCGATGTTCCCACCCCTTCGCCGTCAGCGGTTCGCACCGGCCGTCGGCGTGGGCGAGGGTAATGCCCTCCCCTTCGCACATCGTGCCGATCCGCGTGACGGCCACGCCGAGGTCCCGGGCGGCCTGGAGGGCGTCGGCCCGGTCGGGGGGCAGGGTGAAGAGCAACTCGTAGTCCTCGCCATCGGTCAGGGCGGCGTAGAGACGATCGGTGGGCGATCCAGCGACGTCGTCATGGATGGGAATGGCGGCGGCATCCAGTTCGGCGGCAAGCTTCGATTCCTCGCAGATGTGTCGCAGATCGCTGGCCAGGCCGTCGGACAGGTCGATCATGGCGTGCGGGCAGTACCGCTCAGCCAGGATTCGCCCTTCGCGGACGCGGGGGACGAACTCCAGGTGGCGCCGGCTGGCCCACGCCCCACCGAGCTTGCCGGTCACGAGGATGGCGTCGCCGGCGCGGGCCCCGCTCCGCAGGACGGGCTCCACCTGGCCGCAGCGCCCCAGCACGGTGATGGTGATGGCCAGCGGGCCGTCCCAGACGCCCATGTCCCCACCGACCAGCGGACAGGCGAACTCGTCAGCCAGTGCCTGCACGCCGGCGTGGATCTCGCGGGCCTGCTCCTGCGGGAAGCCGCGGGGGAAGGCCGTGCTGCCCACCGCAGCCAGCGGCAGGCCCCCCATGGCCGCAATGTCGGACAGGTTCCGGGCGAGGGCCTTTCGCCCCGCCAGCCGCGGGCCATGGGCGGCCAGCAGGAAGTGCACGCCGTCGAGCACCTGGTCCACGGTCACCAGCAACCGCTCGCCGCCCACGCCCAGCACCGCGCAGTCGTCGCCCGGGCCCACAAGCACGGCTCGGCCAAGCTGCCCGACGCTGCGGCGGATGTGATTGATGAAGTCCAGTTCGTGCATGAGTAGTAGCCGGTAGTCAGGACTGTCCTACCTGAAAAGGTCTAAGAAAGCTTTGACCGTCAGACCTGCCTGTCGGATGATACTCCTGAGAGTGCCGGGCTTCACGCGCGGGTGTCGCGGGACGGTAACGATCCCTGGAATGTCTGGATGGTTCAAAACGTGGTGTTTTGAGCCGCCGTCCCGGCGAAGTCGCCACCCGGCTCGCTCCAGGGTTCGCAGGACGCGGCTCGTAGGAAGAGGTGTGAGCTTAGGCACTCTTGTGTCTCAGCTTCTTCTTGTGTCCCGAACGACAAGTAACGCCCGGAACCGGAACCCCTTCTCCCGCGAGTTCTTCTCGCGCGAGAAGCCAGGCTTGGATGGCATCAGCGGCCATTTCCCGCAGTTCATCCAGCGTTTCACCTTGCGTCACGCATCCCGGCAGTCCGGCCACTTCGGCCGTATACCCGCCGTACTCCAGGTCCGGTGTGACTTCGACTTGATAGGTCTCCTCTCCGACCGTCACTTCTTCCACGCGCGAGGTAGAAATCTGGAGCACTTTCTGACGCAGTTCGCGGTCTATGTCAGCGATGCTTATCTGGAGAAAAGCCCGTTGTCCCTGGTTACGCACGGTGTCAATCAGCGTCTTCTCGTCTTCAACCAGATAGATGGTCTCTCCGGCGGCAATCAGCGAACAGCAGGTCAACGGCTGGGAAACATCCGGAAGGTGCCTGCGAAGGTATCGCACGCACTTCCTGATTTTCTGGAGACTCAGTCCTTCCTCCCGCAGCGTCTGGACAGTCTTCAGGGCCAACAGGTCCACGTAGGAGAAGAGTCGGCGCGAGCCCCGACCTTGAGCGGGACAAACGGACGGCTTGACCAAGCCCCGCTTATCCCAGTGGACAATCTTCCTCCGCGTCACGCCAACAATCTCGCTGGCCTGCCTGCTGTTGAATGCCTCTTCGGCGATCCGAATGGACGTCTTCATTGTGTGGTAGCCTTATAATGCCCTATGTGTTATTATAAGCTCACATGTGTTATTTAACAGGCTATTCTCGAAATTATCCCAGCTTCTTTTCCCAGAACGCCATCTGTCGCTTGAGTTGCTCCGGCCCGGCCGCGCCTTCGGTGCGGTATCGACCGACCACGTTGGCGGCTCCGAGATAGTCGTACACGTCCGAGCCGATCTGCTCGCAGGCGGCCCGCAAAGTGGGCAGATCCAGCTCGGCCAGCGTCTTGCCTTGTTTCTCGGCCTGGGCGACCAGTCGCCCGACCACGTGGTGGGCCTGGCGGAAGGGCAGGCCGCGGGCGGTGATGTACTCGGCCAGGCTGGTGGCGTCGAGGAACCCGCCTTCCAGCGTGGCCGCGATGCGGGGCTCGTTGAAGCGGGCGGTGGACACGATCCCGCAGGCCACGCCCAGGGCCTGCTCGACGGCGTCCACGCAGGCGAAGGTCAGCCGCTTGTCGTCCTGCAGGTCGCGGTTGTAGGCCAGGGGCAGCCCCTTGAGCAGCGTCAGCAGGCCGGTGAGCTGGGCGATCGCGGTGGCGGACTTGCCCCGGATCAACTCCAGCGTGTCGGCGTTCTTCTTCTGCGGCATCATCGAGCTGGAGGTGCAGTAGGCGTCGTGCAGGACGACCGCGCCGAACTCGGTGGTCGAGTAGATGATCCAGTCCTCCGCCCAGCGGCTGAGGTGGACGCCCAGCAGCGAGCAGGCGAAGCACAGCTCGGCCAGGAAGTCGCGGTCGCTCGTGGCGTCGATGGAGTTGCGCGTGACGTCGTCGAAGCCGAGTTCGGCGGCGACGAATTGGCGGTCGAGGGGCAGGCTCGTGCCGGCCACCGCTCCGCTGCCCAGCGGGCAGACGTTGATGCGCTTGCGCGCGTCGGCCAGGCGGGTGACGTCGCGCTGAAGCATCTCGACGTAGGCCAGCAGCGCCGCCCCCGCCAGGATGGGTTGGGCCCGCTGGAGGTGCGTGTAGGCGGGCATGACGACCTCGCCCTGGCACCGGGCAAGGCCCAGGAAGGCCCGCTGGAGGTCGCCGACCAGCCCGGCCAGGCGGTCGACGGCGTCGCGCGCCCACAGCCGCAGATCCAGGGCAACCTGGTCGTTACGGCTGCGACCGGTGTGGAGCTTGCCCCCCACCGAGCCGACCCGCTCGATAAGGGCCTTCTCGATGACCATGTGGATATCTTCGAGTTCGATCGGCAGCGCCAGCGTGCCTGCCTCCAGCTCGCCCGCCACCGCCAGCAGGCCCTTGCGAATGCTCGCCAACTCGCGCTGCGTGAGGACGCCCTGTCGCTGGAGCATGCGCGCGTGGACGAGCGAGCCGGCGATGTCGTACTTCCACAGTACGTGATCGACGTCGATGGAAGCCACCAGCTTCGCCGTGGCGGCGTCCAGGTCGGCGGTCAGCCGGCCCTGCCAGGACTTGCCGGAGGTCGCGGTGTTCTTCTTGGCCATGACTTCACCTCTGGAGACGTGTTGTACCACAGGAACGGGGTGTGAGGGAATAGCAACGCGGGTGCGGCAAGACGGGGGCTGGCCTCGCACAGGCCCGACTGGGCCGGGCGCAAGACAAACGGATAGTATCGCAACGTGATATATCCCTGTTTACAGGCCGCGCGCCGCCGACCCACACTGGGGTACTTCCCGCCCCCGTGCCCCCCGCTGCCGGGTTGCGGGCAGGCGCTTGCGCTACCGCCGCCGGCGGCGGACGTAGCCGCCCAAGCCGCTCAGCGCCAGCGCCGCCAGCGTCAGGCTGGCGGGCTCGGGCACGATCTCGCTGACGGCGAAGCCCGTGAGCATGACGAACGAATCGCTGTCGTGCTCCCGGAAGCGGAAGGCGACCGGGTTGCTGCCATCGGAGAAGAACTCGAAGCTGGCCGTGCCCGGCGTGGAGTCATCGTCGGGCATGACGACGCCCAGGGCAACCAGGCGGTCGACTCCGGCGGCGTCGCTGACCAGGACGTCCACCGAGCCGTGGTTGAAACCTTTGTCGTGAAAATACGCGCTCATCAGGTACTGGCCCTGGCGCAGGTCGGTCAGCGTCATGCTGATCCATCGATCGTCGAACACGAAGTCCTCGGCCACGTCGCCCAGGTCCGGATTATACACGTCGCCCCGATCGCGCCAGGTCAGCACATTATCGGCCGCTTGGAGGCTCACGGTGACCTGCCCGGCGGCGCCCAGCCCGGTAGCGTAGGTCTCGCTCTGCAATCCGCTCGTGTTGCTGTTGAGGGGCCGGTTGAACGGGGCGAAACCGTGCTGCACGTCGTTGCCGGAACTGTCGCCACCGAAATCGACCCGTAAGGTGTCCAGCGGGATGACCTGCAAGCCGCTGTACAGCGCGATGGACGGCGAGACGCTGGCCGCGTGGATCACCACAGGCGACACGCCGTCGCTGTACACTTCGAAGGAGGCGGTGGCCACCGTCGTGGGCGAGGTCCCGCCATTGGGCTGGACGTCCGGCAGAGCCCTGCCAGACCCGAGGGCATCGCTGACGCTCATCGAAATCGGTTTCCACGTGGTCGGATTGTCGCTGTCAAAGTGATACGTGGTGACGGCGTACCGCCCGGGCAGAAGGCTGTTGAGGGTCAGGTCGCCCTCCCCGCGGTAGAAGACGAAGTCTCGCAACATGGGCCCATCGGGGGTACTGACGCCGCTGCGATTGCGGAAGCCCAGCGTACCTTCGGTCGACACGGCGACGCGAACGCTGCCCTGGTTGCCGATTTCAGTGAAGTACCAGTTCTCGGCCAGCTTCGCGCCGTCGGCTTCGCCGAACCGCTCCCATCCGGCCAGGATCGGCGACGTCGTCGTCCCGAAGTCGACCTTCAGGTCGGCCGCGGGGGTATCCGTGACCTGGAAGCCGCTGAGCACGGCGTTGTCGGTGTCGTTTCCCTTCTTGGTCCAACTGAAGGAGGCCTCGCCCGAGGCACCGACCTGGACGATCAGGGGAATAGCCCGGGCTTGTACGGGCCCGCTGCTGGGGGTGAAGCTCTGGGGAACGTTCTCGTACATCACCTTACTACTGACCGCCGCGTCGGTCATCTTGACGTCGATGGGCCCCTGGTCAACGCTGTCGTGGTGGTACGAGCGGAAATAGTACGTGCCCGGCTTGAGCCCGAGCAGCCCCATTCCGAGCTGGCTGTTGTTGAAGACCATGTCCTCCACCACGTCGCCGATCTGATGGGTGACGTTGCCCCGGTCGCGGAAACCCTGGACCGTGCGTATCTGGACCGTCACGCTGCCCGAACTGCCCATGGTGCTGGAGAAGACCCCCGAGACAGTGTCCGGAGGGGAAACGCTGGTGGGACCGCTGATGCCCACCCATCCGGCCTGGACGTCCTGGCCGTCAAGCCCGGTG
>Ga0116149_1002431_pt1 | contig 20503 bp, 14 predicted proteins | sample AD_UKC057_MetaG_FD_89787 | JGI IMG/M metagenome (GOLD analysis project Ga0116149, IMG submission 89787) | Active sludge microbial communities of municipal wastewater-treating anaerobic digesters from USA - AD_UKC057_MetaG | ecosystem: Engineered > Bioreactor > Anaerobic > Digestate | place: USA... | reverse complement strand
TTCACGCAGATGGACGCAGATAAAAGAACGCAGAAAGTTAATGTAAAGCAGAGGAAATCCGCGTAAATCAGCGAGAAAAAAGAAGATTTCACGCAGATGAACGCAAATAAAATCAGCGCAAATCAGCGAGAAAAGAAGAAGATTTCACGCAGATGGACGCAGATAAATCAGCGTTAATCAGCCAGAAAACGAATTAATTCGCAAACCAACGAGAGAAAAATTTAAAGGAAATCGAAAATGAAAGATCTTGCAATAGACAGCTACTGAGAATTTTTTGGTAATTTTTTTTGATTATTTTAATAAGAAGTTATTCATGTATATTCATTTTTTTAAACGTTTGTTAGATTTCATGATTGCTCTGGTTGGCTTAATTATCCTCAGCCCGCTGTTTTTAATCCTTTGGATTTGGTTGTCGATAGCCAACAGGGGAGTAGGGGCATTCTTTGTGCAGGAAAGAATTGGTTTACATGGTGTGCCTTTTAAACTTTTCAAATTTAAGTCTATGACGGATGAAAAAGATGAAAATGGAAAATTACTCCCTGATGATAAGCGATTAACAAAAAATGGGAAATTCATTCGAAGATTTAAAATTGATGAGCTCCCTCAATTAATAAATATTTTAATTGGTGATATGTCTTTTGTTGGTCCTCGTCCAGGATTGATATCTATGTTAGTCGAATTAAACGAAGATGGAAAAGTACGATTAAAAGTTAAGCCAGGTCTTACCGGATTAGCCCAAATAAATGGGAATATATATTTATCATGGGAAGAAAGATGGATATATGATAAAAAATATGTAGAAAATATATCTTTTCTACTAGATTTGAAAATATTATGCAGAACTTTTTTAATTATTATATTTGGAGAAAAAAAATTTAAAAAATAATGGATCAGAACTATAGAGTAATTTTAATAGGAGCAGTAAAAACTTCTTTATTAACTTTAAAAAAGTTGGTAGAACATAAATTCAATATAGTTGGGGTTTTTGGATATGAACCTAAAGATGCAACAAATGTGTCTGGATTAACCGATATGAGTATATTTTCAAAAGGAAATAATATCCCATATTTTGGATATCAAAATATAATCGAAAAACGATTAATCGAAATTGCCCAAAGTTTAAATCCTGATATTATTTTTGCTGTAGGATTTTCACAATTACTTTCTAATGAATGGCTCGAAATGCCCAGATATGGTTGCATTGGGTTTCATCCAATGATGCTTCCAAAAGGGAGGGGAAGGGCTCCAGTTGCCTGGTCAATTTTAGAGGAAAGGAGTGCGGCGGCAACATTTTTTTTAATGAACGAAATAGCCGATTCGGGTCCCATATTAGCACAAAAATTCATCGAAGTTGATCCCGAAGAAGATGCACAATCTTTAAGCACTAAAATCAACAAAACCATAACCGAATTATTAGATACCTGGTTGCCCGATTTAAAAAGGGGAATATGGAACCCTCAACCACAGGATGAATCGCTAGCATCATACTATGGTGTAAGAAGACCATCAGATGGATGGATAGATTGGAATAAATCGGCTATAGAAATCGATTTATTGATAAAAGCAACCACACACCCATATCCTGGTGCTTATTTTTATTATTTAGGTCAAAAAATTATTGTCAGAAAATCTAAGTTAGAAAAGGATCTTAAAATGAAAGGAGTAGTCGGACGAGTACTTTTATTAGAAAATGAAAAATTTTTAGTACAATGTGGCGATGGATTAATTTGGATTAAAGAATTGGAAATTCCAGAATCAATAACTATAAAAGTAGGAAGTAGGCTGAAAATGAATACAGAAGACGAAATTATTGAAATTCGAAGAATTTTAAAAGATAAAAATTATGAATAAAAAAGTATTAGCAATCGCTCCTCATGCAGATGATGAAATTTTAGGATGTGGAGCCACAATAGCAAAACATATTGCCAATGGGGATGAAGTATTTGTTTTAATAGCAACTAATGCGCACTATGGATACCCTGAAAGGTATTCGAAAGCAGACATTCAAAAAGTAAGAAATGAAGCTTTGTCTGCTCATAAATTTTTAGGAATAAAAAAGACATATTTTACCGATTTCCCTGCTCCTAAATTAGATATATTCTCTTCCTCAGAAATTACAGATACTTTTTTGCCTATCTTTAACGAAATTAAACCTAACATCCTTTATATTCCACATGGCGGAGATTTACATTTGGATCATACTGTTATTTATAGGGCATCATTAACGGCTGCTCGTCCTATTCAAGAATATAGTATAGAGAGCATTTATGTGTATGAAACTCTTTCTGAAACAAATTGGGCTCCATTACAAGGTGATCAATATTTTAAACCCAATTTATACATAAATGTTACTGATTATTTTGAGAAGAAATTAAAGAGTATGAGTTTTTTTACTACACAAATTAAAAAATTTCCAAATTCAAGGTCTTTAGAAGCTTTAGAAGCTTTGGCTAAATATAGAGGTTCTACTGTGGGGGTATTTTATGCAGAAGCTTTTATGATAGAAAGAGAAATTTGGCCCTAGTGTTAAGTTAAACATAATATGACGTGATAATAATTTTTTGTATATTTACAAAAAAAAATTATGGTACACTATCACGTAAAATTAACCAAGCCAGAGGTGGAGCAGCTACAGGGGATAATTAATAAAGGGCACCACACCTCTCAAACCTTTCGAATTGCCTACATACTTTTAAATTGTGATGAGGGGGAACATTCGGAGAAGGTGACGAACGAGCAAATCAGCAAAGTGCTCAGGGTAGGGCTTCGAACTATTGACAGGGTAAAAAAGCGTTTTATTGAAGAAGGGCTGGAAGCTTGTTTGGAAAGAAGGCCGACAAGGCGGATATATGAAAGAAAAATAGATGGAGATGTTGAGGCAAAGGTAATCGCCTTATGTTGCAGCGGGCCGCCAGAGGGTTTCAGCCGATGGTCCTTAAGGTTATTGGCCGACAAGATGGTGGAATTGGAATACGTGGAAAGCATTTCCTATGTTTCGGTAAGGAATGTTTTAAAAAAAACGAACTTAAGCCTTGGAAAACAAAGGGTTGGGTAATTCCCCCACAACAAAGCGGTGAATTTGTTGCCCACATGGAAAGGGTGTTGGATGTTTATAAAAGGCCGTACAGTAAAGATTACCCTGTAATTTGCATGGATGAAATGCCAAAGCAGCTTATAGCGGAGAGCAGGCAGGCATTGCCTATGAAGCAAGGAGAAGAGATGAGGGTTGATTACGAGTACACAAGGCATGGGGTTGTAAATATATTCATGGCTAATGAACCCCTAAGGGGTAAAAGATACGTACAGGTAACAGAGAATAAAACCAAGAAGGATTGGGCAAAATTTATTAAAATGATTGCCTGTGAGCAATATCCTGAAGCCAAACGGATAACCTTAGTTATGGATAATTATAGCACACATGACCCGTCAGCCTTCTATGAAACTTTTGAAGCGGAAGATGCAAGACTTTTATGGAACAGGTTGGAATTGGTAAATACTCCTAAACATGGCAGCTGGTTAAATATGGCAGAGATAGAAATACATGTTTTAAATGGACAATGCCTAGGGGGCATATTCCGACTAGCGATAGGGTAAAAGAAGCAATAACGGCATGGGAGAACCATAGAAATAATAAAAATTGTAAAATAAACTGGCAGTTCACAACAAAAGATGCCCGTATTAAATTAAAGAAACTTTATCCGTCAATATATGATTAACATAACAATAGATCAAGTATTGTTTAACAAAAAAGTTGCATTTGCAGCTTAAATCTACCATTAATATATTTTATAATTATCAAATATTACAATCAAAATAATTAATAATAGACTATTAATCAATATATTAATAATGTATATTATAAAATATGTTATTTTATAATTATCAAAATGTATGTTTTATTGATATTAATCTTCTTATCCATGTCGTATATTTGCTTAGGTTAATCCTAAAATTCCAGATAGATGTCTGATAAGAAAATATTAGTAATAGGGAGCAGCAATACCGATATGGTAATCAAAGCTGACAGGCTTCCTCTCCCTGGGGAGACGGTTATAGGAGGCAGATTCTTTATGAACCCAGGGGGAAAGGGTGCAAACCAAGCTATTGCAGCAGCAAGGCTTGGTGGTAAAGTAACTCTGATATGCAAAACTGGTAATGATATTTTTGGAAAGCAATCCGTAGAACTCTTTAAATCAGAAGGCATAAACACTAGTTACCTTTTTTCTGATGCTAAGAATCCTTCAGGTGTGGCATTAATTACAGTTGACGCTAACGGTGAGAATTGCATCGTTGTTGCATCCGGTGCAAATGCTTCCCTAAGTCCTGCCGATATTGAGATAGCCAGAGCAGAGGTTGAGCAAAGCAATATAGTATTAATGCAACTTGAGATTCCGATAGAAACAGTTGAATTTGCAGCAGCTATAGCAAGTAAGAAAGGGGGGAGAGTCATTTTAAACCCTGCACCTGCGCGCACTTTATCCGAAAAACTCCTTAAAAGTCTATACATGATTACCCCCAATAAAGGAGAAGCTGAAATGCTATCAGGAATTAAGGTTACCGATTGGGAGAGTGCAAAGCGAGCAGCAGATGTGATAAGAGCAAAAGGAGTAAACATAGTTGTTGTAACCTTGGGAAGTCTAGGTGCACTGATTGCAGAGAATAATAAATACTACCAGGTTGAAGCTTATAAGGTTGATGCAGTTGATACTACAGCTGCAGGTGATACATTTTCTGGTGCTCTTTGCGTTGCCTTGTCGGAGGGAAAATCAATTGTGGATTCTGTAAAGTTTGCAGCAAAGGCATCCGCACTTACAGTTACTAAAATGGGGGCTCAATCATCTATACCTCATCGTACCGAATTATCAGTCTTAGATTAATTTATTAAAACAGAAAGTATGAAACCATTATCTTTCACATTCAATAGAACTAAGCACCTAATAGTCGGCTTGCTTTTAATAGCAGGTTGTGCATTCCATTCAGTTGCGCAAAAGTCTGCTATGGTAACTATTAATGGTGTGGTTATTGATGGTAAGACAAGTACTCCACTACCGGGTGTTAACATTATGGTAAAAGGTAGTCAAACTGGTACTGTATCCAATATTGATGGAGAGTACACTTTATCCGCTCCTAGTAAATCGACATTAGTTTTTTCATTTATCGGATACCTTAGTTATGAGGTTGAATTGAGTTCAGAGGCAATGCAAACCATCAATGTGACTCTGATTGAATCTAACAAGGCTATTGAGGAGGTAGTTGTAATCGGCTATGGTACTTCACTAAAAAAAGAGTTGACCGGATCAATCTCAACCGTTAAGACCAAAGATTTTAACAAGGGGGCTTATAATGATGCTATGGGGCTAATTCAAGGGAAAGTGGCCGGATTATATATTAGCAAGCCAAGTGGTGCTGACCCGCAAGCAGGGTACAGCATTATACTTCGTGGAACCAATACGTTAATTTCGGGACAAGGTCCATTACTAATTATTGATGGTGTTGCTGGTGCAGATCTAAAGAATGTAAACTTTGACGAGGTTCAATCTGTTGATATCTTAAAAGATGGTTCGGCTGCTGCTATTTATGGGACAAGAGGTACTAATGGTGTAATTATTATTACCACAAAAAGAGCCAAAGCTGGAAAAACCATGATTGAATACAACTCAAATTTCAGCGTTCAAGTAAATCCACAAGGTGTTCAAACATTAAGCGCAAGTGAATTTCGTTATGCTATTAATAAGTATGCTCCTGAGAAAGTTGGGAGCATTTACAATGCAAATACTGATTGGTTCAATGAAGTAACAAGAAGTTTACCATTTAGCCAAAAACATAGCATCGCTTTATCGGGTGGTGAAGAGAGTTTCTCACATCGTACCACTTTTAATGTTGAGAAGAATGCCGGATTACTTTTAAGCAATGAATCTGATAAGTATTTGTTCAAAACAAATGTGAATCAAAAGGCATTGGATGGCAATTTAGATATTGATTATAACCTTACATTAGGAATTAGACAATACAAACCTGCCAACTACGATATTTTTTATCAGGCGTTTATTCAAAACCCAACTCAACCTGTATATGATCCAACAAATACTGAATATGGTGGTTACTCAAGGTTGACGGGGATTGAGTATTACAATCCTGTTGCAATGTTAAAAGAACGGGATATGAATGGTAAAACTACTGAGTATGCTCCAAATGTTAGGGCGAGTTTAAATCTTTTTAGCGGTTTAAAATGGGTCAATTTTGTTGCATATGAAGGATCAACATGGGAATCGAATTCATATCGTACTCGTTACTATCCTACAAGAATTGGTAGCGATGGAGTTGCTGAAATCAGCAATGGAAGCTCATATAGCATGCAATATGAAAGTACCGTAAATTACTCCAAATCATTTAATAATCATAACATTCAAGCAATTGCAGGTTACTCATATCAGGAATTTGAGAATAACGATAACTATATGGGCAACTCTGGTTTTGATTCCGATATTTTTGGAGTTAATAATATTGGAGTTGGCTCTGCACTTAAAGAAGGTTTTGCTGAGATGGGATCAAGCAAAGAATCGAATAAGTTGATTGCATTCTTTGGAAGAGTGATGTATAACTATAATGATAAGTATCTCGCATCAGCATCGATCAGAAGAGAGGGTTCAACCAGATTCGGAACAAATCATAAGTGGGGAAATTTTCCTGCTGTAAGCTTAGGTTGGCGATTAAATAAGGAAGATTTTCTTAAAAATGTTGATTGGATCAATGACCTTAAGCTACGTTTGGGTTATGGCGTAACTGGGAACCAGGATTTCTCAAATTATCAATCACTAATTTTGTTTGGATTTGCAGGGAGATTCCTATACAACGGACAATGGATAAATACTGTTCAACCAATTTCTAACCCTAACCCTAACCTTGGATGGGAGAAGAAGTATGAGTTCAATGCAGGTATCGATTTTGCCATGTTGAACAGCAGATTGAACGGTGCTTTGGAATACTACTATCGAACTAGTACAGATTTGATTTTTACCTATTATGTACCATCACCCCCAAATATCGTGGAATCATTAACTGCAAATGTTGGGCAAATAAGTAATCAGGGAGTGGAATTAACACTCAATGCAATTCCAATAAAATCGTCTGATTTCGAATGGACTGCTACTTTAACAGCAAGTAAAAACATCAACAAACTAAATAAATTTTCCGGTTCTGATATTTATACCAAGTATATGGATGTTGGTTGGATTGGGGGTGCCCTGCCTCAATATTCACAACGAATGGAAGAGGGAAAGAGTTTGGGTAATTTCTACGGTTTAAAGTGGATTGGATTAGATGAGAATGGACACGATAAATTCGGCAACCCAAACCCGGTTGGTTTTCCCATGCCTACAGTTATTGGGAATGCCTATCCTTTTTGTTCTTTAGGGTTTAGTAATACATTCACCTATAAAGATTGGTCGTTGAATATGGTTTTACGGTCTAATATTGGTGGACGTGTTCTAAACCTGTACCGGGCATACTATGAGAACTGGCAAACCATTGGTTCACGGAATATTGTTCATACCCAACTTGAGAACCCTGAGTTCACAGGTAGCGCAATTTACTCATCAAAATATGTTGAAGACGCAACCTTCATAAAGTTAGACAATGTCTCGATTAGTTACAAGTTGAATATAAAAGTTAAATACGTTTCTGCCATACGCATTTCATTTACAGCGCAGAACGTATTTTGCCTGACTAAATACAAAGGGCTTGATCCTGAAGTTAATCTCAGTGGTCTAGAGCCAGGGATTGAGCGTTTATCTTATTATCCAAGGACAACAAGTCTTACCCTTGGAATAAATGTAACTTTTTAAACTATTAATAAAAAAAGAAAGAGATGAATAAGAAATTCGCGATAGCAAGTTTAGCACTGGTATTAATCGGATCATTTTCATGTACAAATCTTGATGAACAAGTATATTCCGAGATTCCAATTGATAAGTTTTTTAAAAACGAAGAGGAAATTCTGATGAATGCTGGTCGCGCATATACGAAACTACAAAGTTATCCTGAAGAGTTTAGCTTATGGACTCTTGATGAGTTAGCATCAGATGAAATGGTTGCTCCAGGTCGTGATGATGGGTGGGTTTGGGATAATGGAAGATGGGATCAGATCCATAAGCATAGTGTAAGCCCAAACAATAAAATCCTAACCCAAGCATGGGAATTTGTTTTTAAAGACGGGATAAGTTCTTGTAATCAGGTAATCTATTTAACAGAGATATCCCCAGTTGAGTTTGAAGGAAAAGATAAGATACTAGCTGAGTTGAAAATACTGCGTGCATTATTTTACTACTGGGGTATAGACAACTGGGGAAATATACCTTTTTCGATAGATTTTACAGATAAAGATCTACCCCCTCAAAAAGACCGTCAGTTTGTTTATAATTATTTAATAGAGGAGATCATCTCGAATATCAATAAGCTAGAAGGTGTGCCTACACCTATGAATTATGGACGGGTGACCAAGAGCATGGCATACTCCTTGCTTGCCAAAATATACTTGAATGCTCAGGAATGGATTGGTGTACCAAAGTGGCAGGAAGCTGTTAATGCTTGCGATAGTGTTATCAAACTAAACGCATATCAAATTGAGGACGATTACTTTACTAACTTCAAGGTTTATAATGAAGGCTCAAAGGAAAATATTTTTGTAATTCCAATGCACTCAATTTACACCAAGGATAATTTTTACTGGTATACTCTTACATTAAATGATGCAAGCAGAGCGACATTTGATTTTATTGGTGCAATGTGGGATGAGTTCGTTATTGAACCTGGATTTCTAGACAAGTTTGATAACAACGACATACGAAAAAATGCGTTTCTTTTTGGTCAGCAAAAAGATAAAAATGGCAATAATATAGTAATTGACGGTGAGTCATTTATATATACAACAACCATTGATAATTATATGGCTCGTAAAAAATGGGAAGGTGCAAGAATCGCAAAATATGAGTATCAACCCAATTTGGAGTACTATGTTAATGATATGGAGAATGATTTTGTAATATTCAGGTATGCTGATGTTTTATATACAAAACTTGAAGCACTTTATAGACTTGGCAGAGCAGGAGAGATGATTAGTGATCCACAACTTCAAAAAATCAGAACAAGAGCTGGTTTAACACCTTATGCTCTTGGGGATATCACAAATACAGAACTTTTGAATGAACTTGCCAGAGAATTTGCTGTTGAAGGACATCGTAGGCAAGATATGATCAGATTTGGTGTATGGGGAAATCCTTGGTGGAACAAACCAGCCTCTTCACCTGATATGAAACTTTTTCCAATACCAACAACTGTTTTAAATGCTAATCCTAATTTAACTCAAAATCCAGGTTATTGATATGCATAAGAGACTTTTAACCATATTATTGATAATAGTTTTTTCAATCCTTGAAATTGTGCCTACAAATGCACAAAAAGGAAAGGTTTTAAAGATCAAACTTAGCGATTTGAAAGATAAAATTGCTGCCGCATGGATTGGCGAAATGGTTGGAAATATGTATGGATTGCCACACGAGAATAAGTATATTCTTTCGCCAGGTTTGGAGAAGTGGCCCTATGGTTATAGTAAAAGTCTTGATAAACTAAAAAAGTATGATGGTGCATTTTCCGATGATGATACAGATGTCGAATATATGTATCTGCTATCAATGGAAAAGTATGGCAGTGAGCCAACTTACGAGCAGCTTCGAGATGATTGGTTATATCACATAAGAGATCGTGTTTGGTTAGCAAATAGGGGTGCTTTGGGTTTGATGCATTTTGGATTTACTCCACCGTACACTGGAAATAAAGAGATTAATCCTCATTGGTATCAGATCGATCCGCAGTTAATAAATGAAATATGGGCTTATACTGCACCGGGAATGGTAAAATATGCTGCTGCAAAATCTGAATGGGCAGGGCGAATTACCAGCGATGATTGGGGTATAGAACCAACAATACATTATGGTGCAATGTATGCTGCTGCATTTTTTGAGAATGATATCAGGAAACTTATTGAGATTGGATTAAAGGAATTACCTCAACAAGGTAGATATGCACAAACCGTGAGAGACATGATAGCCCTTCACGATAAATACCCAAATAGTTGGCAAGATGCTAGGGCTGAGATGGCAAAAAAATACTACATCGATGAGCCTGATATGACAAAAACCATCTGGAATGCTAATCTTAATGGCGCTTGCGCCATTCTTGCTATGCTTTATGGTAATGGTGATTTTCAGCGAACATTGGATTTGTCATGTGCTATGGGCTTTGATGCCGATAATCAGGCTGCAACGGTTGCAGGACTAATGGGTGTGATTTATGGTATGAAAGGGATTCCAAGTAAATTATACCTTCCTATTGAGGGCTGGAAAGTTCCATTCAACGATAGATATATTAATATCACAAGATACGATCTACCCGATGCAAGCATCAAAGATATCATCGATCGAACAGTTAAACAATGCATCAAACTTGTTGAATCTAAAGGAGGTAAATTATCTGGTGAAAAAGGTAAAGAAGTACTTTCAATAAATTCGGGTGCACTTTATAACCCACCCATAGAATTTAGTATTGGACCAGCTCCTAGAATGGAAATTGGGAAAGTTGTTGATTACTATTTTTCTACACCCAATAATAGAAATTATACATGGCAGATGGTTTCAGGAACATTACCTGAAGGGTTAACCTTTGATAAAGGTCATTTGTTAGGTACTCCAAATAAACCAGGATATTATTCAGTTACATTACAAATTGATAACGGAATTACTTCCATTAAACATGACTTTCAATTACTTGTACGAAATACAAATATTGCTCTAAAAGCAGATTCAATCCTTGCGAATGTTAGAACATTAAATGAAGCAGTTTTAGATTCATGCTGGTATACTTTTGGTAAATCATTGTATGCTAAAAATGTGAATGTGATAAATGATGGTAAAATTTATGGTCCAGGATCAGTTTTTTATAGCATTGCTGCAAAAGCAAAAATACACAAGGTTGATTATTATGGTTATTTGTGGAAAGAAGATCAAAATATTGAAATGATTGCTTTTCATACTGGAGGTATGGAGGAGTTTGGTGGTTGGTTTACTTCGTTAAATGTTCAGTACCAGGATTCAAATGGCAAATGGAAACCAGTCGAAAAGATAAATATCCAACCTTCATTACCTGAAACAGATGTTGTTTTCTACCAGCCACATTTTGTTGAGTATGTAATAACATTTGATCCCGTAAAAACGAAAGCCATAAGGATTATTGGTGACGCTATGGTTCAAAGTCACTGGAATAAGTACACAAAAAATGTATCAGCCTTCACATCAATTACTGAGTTGAGTGTATACCAAACAATTAACCAATAGGTTGAATATGAGTATTTTGAAAAAGATATTGATTTTAGTAATTCTTGTTTTATTCATAATTTCCTGTGGAGAAAAAGGAAATAACAATTCATTAAATCAATCCAAGTTAAGCATTACAAGAGATCAGTTATTAGATAAAATCAAAGGTGGTTGGGCTGGCCAAACTATTGGTGTTGTTTTTGGTGCACCTGTGGAATTTAAATATCAAGGCTCAATTATTCCATCCTATCAAAATATTCCTTGGAACGAGCATTATGTCAAGTATTGGTGGGATAAAAAACCGGGATTATTTGATGATATCTATACTGATTTGAATTTTGTTGATGTTTTTGAAAAGTGTGGATTAGATGTTCCAATGGATTCAATTGCCCATCATTGGGCAAATACAGCCTATCATTTGGCTCATGCAAATCAAGCATCAAGATATAATATTTTAAATGGCATTATGCCTCCACAATCAGGTTATTGGAAGAATAATCCTCATGCTGATGATCTCGATTTTCAGATTGAAGCAGATTTTATAGGGCTTATGACACCTGGAATGGTAAATTCAGCAACAGAAGTTGCTGATCGGGTTGGCCATATAATGAACAGTGGGGATGGATGGTATGGTGGTGTTTTTGTATCGGCACTGTATTCGCTTGCTTTTACTACCAATGATGTAAATCAGATCGTTGAACAGGCACTAAAAACCATACCTGAAGGAACAAAATTTCATAGCTGTATTGCTGATGTTATCAATTGGCATAAAGAGAATCCCAACGATTGGCAAGCAACCTGGTTTGAATTGCAAAAGAAGTGGAATAATGATGTTGGCTGTCCCAAGGGTGTTTTTCTCTCATTTGATATTGATGCAAAAATAAACTCAGCATACGTTGCAATTGGTTTATTGTATGGCAAAGGTGATTTCACAAAATCAATTGAGATAGCTACCAGATGCGGACAGGATGCTGATTGTAACCCTGCAACTGTTAGTGGAGTTCTTGGTGTAATGCTGGGCTATTCTCAAATTCCTGAGTTTTGGTTGAAACCACTCCAAGAAATTGAAAAGTTAAATTTCGAAGCAACATCCATGTCATTAAGCAAAGCATATGATTTAAGTTTTAAACATGCCCAAGGGATGATTAAATCTGCAGGTGGGGATATTTCTAATGATACCGTTTATATTCCTTTATCCTCACCTGTTCCTGTAAAATTTGAGCAGAATTTCGAAAAAACTTTTCCGGTATATCGTGATAGATTCGACAAATCATTCACCGATGAACTGAGCTACGATTTTACTGGCAATGGTTTTATTTTATACGGAAACTTGGTTAAAGTATCGAAAGTTGATAAGAATTATGTCGATCGTATTTCAAAACGCGTTGGTTCTGAGGCTTTTGCTTTGGCTGAGCTAGATGACCCATATGTTGCCCTACTTGAGATGTATATTGATGGGAAACTGGATGAGAAAATAAAAATGCCAATGAAAAACAGTTCTCGCCGACTTGAGCCAGCGTGGAAATACCAGTTAAATGAAGGCAACCACAATGTACGTTTGAAATGGTTAAATCCAAATCCTGATTATGAGATCAGAATTAATGACATCATGATTTATTCTGAGAATGAACAAAAAAGTAATCTACCGCAATAGTTAATGCCATGAAAAATGCACTAAAATATTTGCTATTAATCTTGATGGGGATTATGTTTTCGTGCAATAATGATAATAGCAAAGAAAAACTTAATGTTAGTATTAACATCAGCAAAGAGGTTCTTAAAGATAAAATTCGTGGAGGCTGGGCAGGACAAACCATTGGTTGCACATTTGGTGGTCCAACCGAATTCAAGTTTAAAGGAACAATGATTCAGGATTATCAGAACATTGTATGGTATGATAATTATATCAAAGATATTTTTGAGCAGGATCCAGGCTTGTACGATGATGTTTATATGGACCTTACATTTGTTGAAGTGCTTGAAAGGGTTGGGCTAGATGCTCCTGCCGATTCCTTTGCATTATCATTTGCTAAAGACAAATACAAACTCTGGCATGCTAATCAGGCTGCACGTTATAATATTCTAAATGGCATTATGCCACCTCAATCAGGCTTTTGGATGAACAATCCACATGCTGACGATATCGATTTTCAGATTGAGGCAGATTTTGCCGGAATGATGTCGCCAGGAATGATCAACACAGCATCCGAAATTTGTAATCGCACTGGTCACATAATGAATTATGGCGATGGGTATTATGGAGGAGTGTTCATGGCTGCAATGTATGCAACAGCATTTATTTCAGATGATATCAATTTTATTATTGACCAGGGATTAAAGCCAATTCCTGAAAAAAGTGCTTTTTATCAGGCCATAAGTGACATTGTCAAGTGGCATAATCAGTATCCAAACGATTGGAAGCGGTGCTGGTTTGAATTTGAGAAAAAACATACCTCTGAAAAAGGTTGCCCCGAAGGTGTTTTTAACGCCTTTAATATCGATGCAAAAGTTAATGCAGCCTACGTAGTTATGGGATTGTTATATGGCAATAAAGATTTCTACAAAACTATGGATATTGCAACAAGATGTGGACAGGATTCTGATTGTAACCCGGCAACAGCTGCCGGAATACTGGGTGTAATTTTAGGTTACAACAAAATTCCATCATACTGGAAACCTGCAATTGAAAAAGTTGAGGATCTAAAATTCCCATATACCAATATGACTCTGAAAGAAGTTTATGATCTAAGCTATAAGCATGCAACCGAGTTGATAACAAAAAACGGTGGCGAAGTTGGTGAATCGAATATCAAAATAAAAATACAGAATCCTGAAGTATTACCTTACGAGGAATCATTTCAGGGATTATACCCAACAAAAGAGTTGTTGGTTAGAGAAGATATTTTGAATGAGGATATCAACATTGATTTTACCGGCAATGGAATTGTTGTTTTAGGTAATGTTAAAAGCCAATGTGGCATTCCAACAAGCAATTATGTTGCTTTACTTAATGTTTATATCGATGGAAATAAAGTTGAGCAGGTTAAAATGCCATATGATTTTACAATCAGAAAATACGATATCTTTTATAAATATTTGATTCCGCAAGGGAATCATAAACTAATCATTCAATGGGTAAACCAGAACCCTGACTACAGAATTTACTTTAAATCTTATGTTGTATACAGTGATTCACCAAACAAACCATTAAATCCTGAAAATAAGAATTGATATAAATGTCAATAAACCATAACATATCACATAAATTTATATTGATACTGTCAGTATCAGTGATATTGTTATTCGGTTTTTTTGGTTGTAAGGAAGAAACTGAAAATATAAAACCTTTTGTACGATTAATAGAAGATCAATCAATAAATAGTAAAATATTTAACAGAGAAATTAAGTACGCAGTTTTGTTGCCTAAGGAGTATGAAGACTCAAAGGATTCATTTCCAGTTGTTTATTTATTACATGGTTATGGTGATGATCAAACTGCTTGGTATAAAGGAGGCATGATTCAATACTATTCTGATTTGCATGAATCAGAAAATGGACCAATGATTTTTGTAATGCCGCAAGCATTTAATTCTTACTATGTAAATCGATGGAATGGTAGTTTGCCTTATATGGACTATTTTACCAACGAATTGGTTCCTGCAATTGATTCGATTTACAGAACAAAAAAAGATAAAACCCAAAGAGCTGTAATGGGATATTCAATGGGTGGTTATGGCGCATTAATTTTACCATTTAAGAATCCAGATCTTTTCAGCATCAGCGTTCCGCTGAGTATGTCATTCCGCACTGATGAGCAGTATATGGTTGAACCTCAAAATGTATTTGATAGCCAATGGGCACTTATTTTTGGCGGATTAAATGCAACCGGCACGGCTAGGATTACAGATTACTTTAAGGAGTATAGCCCTTTCCATTTCTTACTTCAAGATGATCCATCAAAGTACTCAGATTTAAAGATTTTTGTTGATTGTGGCGATGATGAAGAAACCTTGTCAATTACAAATGGTGAGTTGCACAATTTGTTATCTGATAGAGATATTGCTCATGAATATCGTGTTAGAAATGGGGCGCATTCATGGGATTATTGGCATAAATCACTTCCTGAAGCACTTAATTTCATAAGTTGTAGTTTTAAAGGATTGCAATTCCCCCAAAATCCAAATCCTGAGGATGTAGGCACTATAATTTCTGATAATCAGTACAAACTAGTTGACATTACAGGAACTAACATTCAAGTTGGAATATATAAACCTTCAAATTATGATATATCATCAGCACCTTTCCCTGTAATTTTCTTTTTAAATGATTACAAGAATGGCGATCGAAAAGATTTTGCATTTAAGGTCATTTCACTTCTGAATAATGCGATGATTTCTGGTCAAATCCGAAATTCGGTAATAGTTGAAATTCCATCAAAAGATGAGGAGATAAATTCAGCATCATTAGCCACTATTTTCAATCAAATCAAGACTAATTTTATAATAGTTGGTGGTAAGAAAGGTCGTGTATTATTGGGAAATGGCAGAGGTGGTGAAATAATTGCTAAATCAATGGCACAATTCTCTGAGTCAATTGATGCATGCTTCCTTTATAATTCTTCATTATCTGAAAATGTAGATATTGTATCTGATGTTTATTACTATGTTCAGTTAACAGATAAATCGAATTACTACAAAGGGAATTTTCATCTTTATGAACAACTTCACAGCAGTGAAAATTCCTACGAATATCGAGTTGATCAAGGTGATTCATCACAACAATCTGTAATAAATGGGATCAAAAAATCTTTAGATTATTTGTCAAAAAAACTTATTGTATAACAGTGTACCCATGAAAAGAGCAACCTCCATACTAGTCTTTATACTGATCTCCCTCAACATTTTTTCACAAGAGGTCAAGCCAAGAATTATGGAGAGTTTATCTATGCATAGTAATATTTTGAACAAGGATATTAAATACTCGATTTGTTTACCTGAGAATTATTATAAATCCAAAAAACCTTTTCCGGTTGTTTATTTGCTACATGGCTTGGGTGACGATGAAACTGCATGGATTGAGTATGGTTGTATCAACCAAATTGCCGACAAAGCTGTGAAGGATGGCGAAATTGTACCGATGATTTTTGTAATTCCCCAAGGATTCAGAACTTACTATGTAAATGATTACGCTGGGAAATTCCCTTACCAGGATATGTTTATAAAAGAGTTGATTCCTTTTATTGACAAGCAATACAAAACGATTCCTGATGCTAACCATCGTGCGACATTAGGTTATTCTATGGGTGGATTCGGTGCGCTGATTCTTCCATTAAAGAATCCAGACATTATTGGAACATGTGTTCCTTTAAGCATCTCTATAAGAACTGATGAACAATACATGGTTGAGGATGCATCAGAATGGGATAAGCAATGGGGTAGCTTATTTGGGGGTGTTGGTAAAACAGGGGTTGAAAGGCTAACAGATTATTTTAAGCAGAACTATCCATTTCACATTTTTCAGGAAAATGATTTATCAAAGTTAAATAATTTGAAAATCTATATTGATAATGGAGACGATGAGCATACGCTTTGTCGGAGCAATGAAGAATTACATATTCTTATGTCTGATAAAGGAATCCAACATCAATTCAGGGTTAGGAATGGTGGTCATGAATTTTCTTATTGGCGAGATGCTGTGCCTAATGGACTGAGATTTATTAGTGATGCATTCGAATCAAAATCTTATAGAGGAGATATTAAGCAGGAAGTCAAAAAGACAACTCTAAAACAGAATCAACTAATATCATTATCGATTAAGGAAACAAGCTTTAATGTTTTTGTGCCAGATGAGTACAATTATTCAACAAGATTATACCCAGTTGTATATTTTGCAGGAAATCTTAATTCAAATCAAAAACGACTATTTTCCGAAGTTGTAAATTACAGAATCCAACAGGGCGAAATTTGTCCAATGTTGTTAGTTTTTCTTAATAATTCTCATATAATAACCGATAGTTTACTAAATGGTTTTGAGAATAAACTGCGAATTCGAGATGGATACAAGTTCCGTTCTCTTATTGGATATCAAGATAGAGCCAATGAAGTTTTATGTACTGAATTAAACAAAAACCAGTTCGGATCATGCATTCTTTCCGATCCTTTTCTGCAAAAAGATAGCATTGTTAGCTTAACATCAAATTTGAATTCTGAATCATTAAAAAAGATAGTGTTTTATTTTGATTCACCTGATAAAGGGAAATTTTATTTGGGCAATGGGAATTTGCATATGGTTTTACGTGATAAGGATATTCAGCACGAATATAGGGTGAGAGAGGGCAATGGAGGATTTGATTGGATGATTGAAAATTTACCTGAGATTTTGGATTTTGTTCAAAACAGATTTCATCGATAACCTAAATAATAAACAAACTAAAACTCAAAAATTATGTTCATAGTAGATAGTTACACATTGGCAGTAATACTCTGCTTTATCACAATGCTCTGCTGGGGATCATGGGCAAATACCCAGAAGATTGCAGCCAAAAACTGGCGCTTTGAATTGTTCTACTGGGACTATGTTCTTGGTATTCTACTTTTCGCGCTAATTTTTGGATTTACATTTGGTAGCATTGGTTCAAAAGGCATGGGTTTTGCCCAAAGTATTGGACAAGCCAGTACTTCAAGTATAATTAACCCGATTATCGGGGGAATAATCTTCAATCTTTCTAACATCCTGTTAGTTGCTGCAATTGCAATTGCTGGTATGTCTATAGCATTTCCTGTGGGTGTGGGATTATCCATGGTTTTGGGTGTTCTAATAAATTACATTGCAACACCAATGGGCGATCCTTTCTTACTTTTTGTTGGGGTTGGGATTGTTGTAGTTGCTATTATTTTTGATGCAGTTGCATACAAAAAGCTTACATCAAGTGAAAAGAAAACTCCAACCAAAGGCATTGTTCTTTCAATTCTTGCTGGATTTTTAATGGCATGGTTCTTTCGTTTTGTTGCAAGTGTAATAGCTGTTGATGTTGAAAATCCAGGCCTAAATCCAGCAGATGCTGGTAAACTGACCCCTTACGCTGCATTCTTTTTCTTCGTAATCGGAATCGTATTGAGTAATTTCTTATTTAATACCTATTTGATGAAAAAACCTATTGAAGGGGAACCTGTTGCATTCAATCAGTATTTTCAAGGAAACGTTGTAAGCCATCTCTCAGGTATTATTGGCGGTATGGTTTGGGCACTTGGAACATCACTAAGTTTGTTGGCTGCAAACAAGGCTGGATATGCAATTTCATTTGGTCTTGGCCAAGGTGCAACTATGGTTGGTGCATTGTGGGGTGTATTTATTTGGAAAGAATTCAAAGGAGCTGGTAAAAGCGTTAACCTGCTTCTTGTTTCAATGTTTGTGCTTTTTACAGCCGGCTTGGTATTGATTATACTTGCTGGTAACTAACTGATAATAATTTTCTCTTTTTATTAACCTAATCTAAATTCTAAAATCTATGAAAAGACTACTAAGTATTCTTGCAATTGCCACAGTATTGGTAACTGCTTTCTCGTCCTGCAGCAAGGATGATAACGGTGATGGTAATGCAAAATCTTATTTGCTAAAATCAGTTAGCTTTTATGCTGATTGGGCAGGTGGAACCGAAAAATGGGAGTTCACCTATGATGCAAATAAAAAGGTTACTCAGTTTGTTGATTACTGGGAAGGTGCAGTTGACAAAACCGTATCTTATGATTATACAACTGCTGGTAAACTTAAATTAATGAAAGATGGTGCTGTATGGAAACAATGGGATGTTAATGCAAGCGGTTATGTTACAAAAGATGAGAGTGACAACACTTTTGAGTATGACGCTAATGGTTATCTTATTAAGTACTATGAAAATTGGGGCGGTGCTGATCATCTAAAATATGAGATGACTATTACTAATGGCAACATTACAAGAATAACTACCTATGATGATGATGGCGTAACTGCTAAAAAAATTAAGGAATTTACCTATACAGTTGGAAAAAACTTAAATGGTATACACCAAGCAAATGCTACTGATTCAGATTGGCGCCCAGTTGGAAATTTCTTTGGCAAACCAAGTAAAAATCTTGTTGATTATTTTGAGTATTGGGATCCTAGAGTTAATCCAATTGTTAAGTCAAGATCTTCAATGACTTATACTTTTAATACTTTGAATAACCCAACCAAGGTTGTTAAAACATTAGACGATATGTCCACTGAAACATGGGAATATACATTTTATGAGGAATAAAGTTTAGGGCTAACGGAGTTCATTCGTTGTAAAAAGAAGTTAACTGCAAGGTGTCAGTTAACTTCTTTTTATAAAAGAAATCCATTAACAATTACTCTGACCCCCTATTGTAAACCACTTTTCGTAATTTCTTAACTGAATATTTCTTATATCTAATTTTGATGGGGTAGTATCCCAAAAAGTGTGTAAAGCTTGCTTTCGATTAAACAAAGATAGTTCATTTTTCTCTTTCTTTTCTTCTTTCTTTCTTCTTTCTTGATTTAGGAAGAGGGGTAAGGATTGCGGAGGCGTAGCCGGAGCAACCCTTACCCCTCTTCCTGCCAGGCGAACTTCCGGGTCTCATGGTTCAGTTTTGGAACTTTTCTCAGGTAGGCCTTTCTGGTCATGGCTACATGGCCGAGAAGCAGCATGGTTGCTTCCGGATTTGGCAGTGCGCCTCTCATTCGGGTTGTGCGTTTATAATCCTTGTTTAACCGCTCTATCCAGTTGGTGGTGTAGATCATCGGACGTATTCGGTAATCAAAACCCAAGTAGGTAAAATGAAGCTTGTAGCGAGCGTTTTCGCCCATGCTCTTTACCGAGGGGTATTTCTTCCCCCATTTTTTTGTAAACCATTGCCAACGCTCCCATCCTTGAGCCGGATCGTCAAAACGATCATCGGTTCGGAATACCTCCCTGAAGTCTTCCCCTACGGCCTCCTTATCTGCTGGTTTTACCCTTTTCTGAACGTTGCGTTCCAGATGCACCACGCAGAGCTGAACCTCCGCTTCGGGGTACACCCGCCATACCGAGTCTTCAACTGCTGTCAAGCTGTCGCTTACAACCAGGTTCGTGGATTCAACACCACGATTTCTCAGCTCAG
>Ga0116149_1002426_pt1 | contig 20535 bp, 11 predicted proteins | sample AD_UKC057_MetaG_FD_89787 | JGI IMG/M metagenome (GOLD analysis project Ga0116149, IMG submission 89787) | Active sludge microbial communities of municipal wastewater-treating anaerobic digesters from USA - AD_UKC057_MetaG | ecosystem: Engineered > Bioreactor > Anaerobic > Digestate | place: USA... | reverse complement strand
CTCTCATATCGTCTATCCCCCCGTCGGTATCGATAATTACATAATGGGATGGTTTCCAGGGATGGGAGTGAAGCGTTAATACAAACAGTAATAATATAAAAGTTATGATCGTTCTTTTCATTCTATAAAATCTTAATTTGTAAAAATAACATTTACGAACGTAATTTTTTACTCTGGAAGAAGAAGCGGTTTTTGTGGCTGATACGATAAAAATCCTTTTTTTAACCGCAGAGTGTGCAAAGTTCTTACGCAAAGTACGACAAGGGCTTTTTATCAATTATAACACTTTGCGAACTTTGCGAATCCTTAGCGGTCTTTGCGGTTAAATAACGTCAACCCCATCGCAGATCTTTTTTCCTGGATTTATCTTCTACGAGTTTAAATGATAAATTTTTCTGTCTTTATTGGAAAGAATATTTTTTTTATCTTCATCCGGTTATAAATGACGATGATGAAGAAGTTCCTGTTATGGTTCACTCCCGGACTGATTCTGGGGATTCTGTTAATACTCGGAGGAGGTAAGGCTATTGAAAAGACCTCAACAAATGAATATTGCATGTCGTGTCACATCCATCCTGCAGCCGACAATGCCTGGAAAAGATCGGTGCATTACGAGACAAAATCAGGTGACCGCACTGGTTGTGCCGAATGTCATTTGCCTCCGAAAGGGGATGGATATCTGTGGGCAAAAGCGACTACCGGATTAAGGGATCTGTGGGCTTACTGGACAAAAGATTCTGCATCATTTGACTGGGATGAGAAGGGAAGACTGGAGAATGCGCGTATCCACGCATATGAAAGCAGCTGTATAAAATGCCATGAAAATCTTTTTCCTGCCGAGCTGACAAAAGAAGGAGAGGATGCTCACCTTTATTATAAGCAGACAAAGAAAACCCCTGATCTTCATTGTATAAATTGTCATCTCAATGCCGGCCATTATATGGAAGGTTATACTCATGGCAGTAATAAGACATTTGGAGCAGCATCTTCGGCACCCAGGGAGATATATACCGAGCCTGCAAAGGTTGTTGAATTCAAATCCTTCACCGAGCTGATACCAAATTCCTCCGTATCATTCAATATGATGGCAATCCCCGGGGGGACATTTAAAATGGGGAGTCCTGCAGATGAGCCATTCAGAAGAGAAGATGAGGGTCCTGTACGAGAAGTTGAACTTAGTCCTTTTTTCATGGCCGAGGTTGAAGTTACCTGGGATGAATATCTTACTTTCTATGCCCAGACATCTGCTGAAGGTAGGAGTACCGATACAGAAGGAATACGGTCTAAGCAGGCAGCTGAAACCGATGCAATTTCAGGTGCGACACCACCTTACGGGCAGCCTGACCAGGGATGGGGAATGGGTCAGAGGCCTGCAATTTCCTTTACTCATCATGCAGCTGAAACATACTGTAGATGGCTTTCACAGGTGACAGGTAAAACATACCGGCTGCCGACGGAAGCTGAGTGGGAATATGCCTGCAGGGCAGGAACTGAAACTCCCTATTTCTTCCCTGGTGATCCGACTAAGTTTGAAAAGTCGGGTCTCAGGGCAAAACTTTCAAAGAATGATACAACTGTCATCAATACATATATTATATATAAAGGTAACAGTCCATCTAAAACCCAACCTCCGGAGATGGTCAAACCTAATCCTTTTGGTCTGAAGAATATGCTCGGAAACGTTGCCGAATTCTGTTCCGACTGGTACCAGAGCGGGACTTATTCAGAATATCCTGAAGGAATCATTAAGGATCCTTCCGGGCCTGAAACAGGAGAGGAATACGTCGTCAGAGGCGGATCATTCATGGATATGGCAGGAAGTGTCAGGAGTGCTGCCAGGGGGTACACAAAGACTGATGAATGGCTGAAAACCGATCCGCAGATCCCGAAGAGCATCTGGTGGTATTCCGACTGCTTCCACGTTGGTTTCAGGGTGGTTTGTGAATTTGACGAAAATACCGGGAATACAGTTTCTCAATAATTTAATCTGGAAATAGTTCCGGATTCAAAGTTCCAGGTTCCTGGTTTCAGGTTCCAGGTTTCAGGTTCCAGATTCAAACCAAACACTTTAAGCGTTAAATCAGGAAATCATTGTAATAAATTTTTTTATTCAGTTAAAAAAACTTAATTTTCCTTCCCTAATCGTAGAAATCCATCGGGAATTTTTCCGGGGATGCATTTAGGTTTTTAACTAACTAACTAATAGTGTAATTGTATGAAAAAAACTACCCGTTTTTTTTGGCCGGAATGGCCTGATGTGAGTTTTTGCAGATTACCTTTAGCTGCAAAAATTCTTGTTTTTATACTGGTGTCAGGATTAACGTTTCCGGCGTTGTCCTTTGCGCCGGATGATCCTTATGTAGTACAGCAGATATCTGTTTCCGGGACTGTGACCGATGCTGCAACAGGTTCTGCAATGCCCGGTGTGAATGTCCTTGTAAAGGGCACCACCCTCGGTGCTATTACCGGTGTCGATGGAAAGTACACCATCGCCAATGTTGACAGGAATGCAACTCTTGTGTTTTCCTTTATCGGTTATGTTACCCAGGAAGCTGCAATAAGCGGCAGGAACGTCGTTGATATGGTCCTTGCCGGTGAGGTGACAGACCTTGATGAAGTTGTGGTAGTTGGTTACTCAACACAGAAACGTGCAAACGTTATTGGTTCGGTAACTTCAATTTCCGGTCAGAGTATTCAGTCTGTTCCGGCGCCAAACGTTTCAACATCTCTCGGAGGCCGCTTACCCGGATCAGTAGTTATCCAGAATAACGGTGAACCGGGACAATACGGAACAAGGATACTTGTACGAGGCAGAAGCACCCTCGGAGGTGACAGGAATCCAGGATCTGCCCAGAGTCAGACCGCACCTCTGGTTATCATTGACGGAGTACCCGGTCGTAATATGGATGAAATAGATCCAAATGATATTGAAAGCCTGTCTGTCCTTAAAGATGCTTCAGCTGCAATATACGGAGCCCAGGCTGCCAATGGCGTAATCCTTATCACAACTAAGAAAGGAACGGAAGGTAAGACAAGACTTAATTACCAATTCTACCAGGGCTTTCAAACCCCGACAGTGATACCCGATGTCACAAATGCTGCTGAATATGCCACCATGCTTTCAGAATACCAGGTATCAACCGGTAAGTCGAGAACCTATACTGATGCAGATATTGAACTGTTCAGATCAGGTGCAGATCCGTGGAAGCATCCCAATACTGACTGGTATGGGGATCTTATTAAGAAATGGACAACAACTTACCGTCATAATCTGACAATGGACGGAGGATCAAAGGGAATGTTGTATTATGTTTCTATCGGACTTAAAGGAGATGAATCATTTTATAAGCAATCCTCCACTAAATATAATCAATATAACGTACGTGCCAAGGTTGATATGCCTATCACGGATTGGCTCAAGACAGGGGTTGAGCTTGCCGGATTCCAGGTAAACCGCGTTTATCCTTATAAAAGCGCTGATGCAATTGTAGGGCAGTCAACCCGCCTCGTACCGACCAACTGGTCATTCTGGCCTAACGGTCTGCCCGGTCCTGACATTGAATATGGCGATAATCCTGTTGTAACATCAACATTTGAAGGTGGGAAAAATGACCAGAAAACTTACAGGTTACTGAGCTCATTCAACACCACTCTGACTATTCCCTTTGTAAAGGGTCTGTCACTGAATGCCATATATAGCTATGACCTGACAAATTATTACCAGAAAGCTTTTTACAAGCCGTGGGTTCTTTATTATCCGAACTGGGACGAGGCAACGAAGGATCCTCAGACGGGATTCGTGACTGATATGCCCATGAAACCAACACTCAGGGGGCTTTCATCTCCTGAGAATACGGAAAGATTTGACAGGACTCAGAATAAGACGATTAACCTGGGGGCCACTTTTACAAGGAAATTCGGAGACCACAATGTATTCCTTTACGGCGGATTTGAACAATATACAAATGATTATAACTGGTTCAGAGGTTACCGCCAGCTTTATATTTCATCCCTTATACAGACAATGGATGCCGGAGCAAACCTGAATCAAAACACAGACGGACAGGCCTCGATCTATGCACGTAAATCATATATCGGGCGTGCCACCTACGACTTCAGGGGAAAATATCTTGCCGAAGCATTATTCCGGGCAGACGGATCACTTAAATTCCCGCCTGAGAGCCGCTGGGGTTACTTCCCCGGATTTATGGTGGGATGGCGTGCTTCTGAAGAAGGATTCTGGAAGAATTACATTCCATTTATAAATTATTTCAAGCTGAGAGCTTCATGGGGAATGATGGGTATGGACCCGGGTACTGCTTTCCAGTATATGAACAGTTTTGGACTGGGCGCCGGAATGTCATTTGGTACAAGTGGAGCGATCGAATCCGTTGTAGGGCCACCAACCATTGCAAATCCGAATATAACCTGGGAAACACAGACTACAAGGAATATAGGCTTTGAATCAAAATGGCTGAATGACCTAATTCATTTTAATTTTGAATTTTTCAAGAATAAAAGGGAAGATATTCTTGCCGCCAGGGATGCATCTGTTCCGGATTTTACAGGGCTGTCACTTCCGAACGAGAATATAGCACGGGTTGATAATACAGGTTTTGAGACGGAAGCAGGTTTTCATAAGAATATTACATCCGATCTTCGCCTTGATGTCACCGGAAATTTCAGTTATAACCATAACAAAGTTGTTTTCAAGGATGAACCCGAAAGGGCGGTTCCTTGGCAGAGAGAAACCGGTCATCCTTATAATGCCTGGTTGATGTATAAATGTATAGGTGTTTTTGCTGATGATGAAGCGCTCAGTTATCCTCACTGGACAAACGCAAAACCAGGTGACCTTATCTTCGAGGATGTTTCCGGGGATGGTAAAATCGATGGTGATGACAGGATCCTTATTGACGAGGTTGATGTACCGGAAACATATTACGGGCTTAACCTTGATGCCAGCTGGAAAGGTCTTACTTTATCATTGATGTTTCAGGGTCAGGGTAAATTCTATAAGTTCAATCACTATGATGAAAGACGCGGTGAGGCCGGTAATTATTTCCAGTGGACTTATGATGACCGCTGGACAACCAGCAACAAAAATACGAATATAGCCAGAGCCTTCAACCGTAACGATTTCTACTGGGCTCATGCCGTCAATATGAGTACTTACTGGCTTGACAATACCGCTTATTGCCGCCTGAAGAACCTGGTACTTTCTTATCAAATACCAAATCAGATCTTCAGCCGTATTGGTATCTCAAATGCAAATGTCTATTTCTCAGGGAACAATCTTGGATTGTTATGGCGTGCAACAAAGAAATTTGATCCTGAAGCTAACGGTGCAGGAGTATATCCGATAATGAAAACATTTGCCTTTGGAGCAAACATTTCCTTTTAATTAATGAGAAATAAAAATTATACCAATATGAAAAAAATATTCAGTTATATAATAGCAATATCGGCTCTGTTGTTCTTACACACCTCTTGCACGGATGTGCTGGACCAGGATCCTGTAAGTACTTTTAACGAACAGGTTGTATTTGCCGATATAAATGTTACAAAAGCCTATCTTGGCAAATGTTATGACAGGCTGGGAGGTAATACTGATAATGGTATCCTTGGCATGCGTGAAGATCTTCTTTCTTCAGCGACCGACCAGACATTATGTATCCACCGTCCGGCCAACTATGTTAACCTTAAAGGGACAATGAGCCCGGATCAGTTGGGATACTTCGCCAATACAGGTTATGCAGGGTTCCTGCGCTGGAATTACATTTACCAGAATATTCAGAATATTAATACAATTCTGGCAAGTATTGATGATGTCCCTGCACCGACTTCAACAGAAGAAGCTCTTAAAGCCCAGGTTAAAGGAGAAGCATATTTCCTCAGGGCATTTGAATATGCAATGATCCTCATGAACTATGGAGGAGCTGTTATTGCAACGGAGCCCTTTGTACTTGGTGGTGATTTTCTTACAATCAAGAGGTCAACTTTTCAGCAAACCCTCGATCAGGTGCTTTCAGATATAGATGATGCAATTGCCAATCTACCTGCAAAAATGGAACAGGGCAGAGCCACACGAGGTGCAGCTGCTGCACTGAAATCAAGAGTTTTGCTTTTCTGTGCAAGCGATCTGGTAAATGGCGGCTATGAACCCACAAAGACCCTCGTTTCCCTCGGGACAGGCGGTCAGGCTGCCCGCTGGACTGCTGCAAGAGATGCTGCCAAGGCTGTAATGGACGGAACTTATGGTACTTATTCTCTTGTCGGGACTGTTGCAGATCCGCCTTCAGGAGGATATTCAGAAGCTGATGTTCAGGCAATTGCCGACACTTATTTTGGCATCTTCAATCAGAAGGGTGCCTGGAACAGTGAAACCATATGGGCAATTCAGTATCCGCTCACCGGAGGTAATCAAAACAGGGCAAATATCTGGTTCGGTCCATGCGGGTATCACAACTGGGGCAACAATAATCCTACAGAACCTGCGGTAAGGCAATATGAGATGGCTGACGGTACCCCGTTTGTTTGGGATAAATACAATTCCGGGAACCAGGTACTCCGTACAGCAACTGCCGCTGAACTTGCCGCTGATCCGCAGAGGAATCCTTATGTTGGTCGTGAAGCACGTTTCTATGGAACCGTATTATATCACGGGGCACCATGGCAGTCCAGTCCCGCCGACCGCGCAGCATTCGATCCCACAAACAGAGTACAGACGGGACACCTGTATAATATGGATCGTACAATTAAAACTCCCGGTGTTGATTCCCGTCAGGGTCAGATCGAAGCATGGAACGGGACCAAGAACGGTTATTATATCAAAAAATTCATGGATCCGGCTACTGTCGGCCAGTATTACAGAAATACCAATCACTGGGTGGAATTCCGTTATGCCGAAATCCTTCTGAATTATGCAGAAGCCTGTATAGAAATTGGAGGGGCAGAGATACAGAACGGACTTAATGCACTTAACATGGTACGTAACCGTGCAGGATTACCTGACCGGGTGACTTCAGATCAGGAAGAGGCAAGAAAATGGGTGCGTCACGAAAGATACATTGAACATTTTGCGGAAGGCCATCAGTGGTATGATATGCGCCGATGGATGACCGCTCCAACAGTAATCACCGATGTATTTGAAATGAAAGTCAAGGAATTTGTTAATGGCGACTGGGAATGGGAATACGACCTGACAGCAAAACCTGACGAAAGAAAATGGGAAAGTAATAAGTATTACTGGATACCGCTTGCGCGCTCTGAGGTTAATAAGGCACCTCAGCTGGAACAGGCTCCGGGGTATTAATGAATTTTTTCGACCTCACCCCCTAAATCCCCCTCTCCCGGAGGAGAGGGGGACTTAAAATCCGTAACATTATAGCCCCTCTCCCCCGGGAGAGGGGTTGGGGTGAGGTCAGTTATAAAAAGTCCAATACCAGAACGTATTACCAAACTGCTTCCGCAGCGCCGGCTCTGCTGATTTGGGATTATTTCCGAATGCCTGGAACGTCTGAAGAAACCTTTCAAAACGTACCTCAGTATCCGGATTGATCATGAGATTACCGGGAGGAGGTAATTGTCCGGTATAGAGAACTTTTATGGCAACCGCAGCTTCTTCAATGTGGACAGGTATTTTTTTGAAACCATATTGCTCAAGATTATTCCATTCACCGGAGATCCCGCGGTAATCCTTTTTCAGAAGCAGCCATGCCAGCTTGTATTCGTAGGCTTTCCTGTTCAGAGAATCAGTGGCAAGAATCCTTTCAATATTTATGACCGGATCATCTGTGATCGAAATAAAATCAGTCCGGATCTTATTTCGTCGTTTCTCACCTAACTCCGGATGTGAATCAATTAACTGATCATTGACCAGCAATTTTTCATATTCCCGGGCATCATTCCTGTAAAAAAGGGTTTTCCTGAGGGTAGAATTATATTTTTGAGCAGTTTTGTAGTTACCGTTAATGATCTCTGTCTTAATGATCAGTTTAAGTCCTTCAGGTGTAAGACCTCTTGTAACCATATCCTCAAATGCCCACCTGTGAGCATCATTTATCATACCTATAGTGTAATAAAAATAACCGCCTCTTCTTGAAATCTCTGCTGCTATATCCCATTTCAGGAAAAGTGTTCCGCCGTCAGGACTCTGACGAAAACTGAAAAGCCGGTCATTAAGCTGCCCTGTTTCACATAAGGCAATATTATTAAGATATATTGTAAGGATATTATTTGATGGATGCCTTATGTTGAAATCGATTATATCCTGATAGCGCTTTTCATAAAACAGCTTTTCGACAATGAAATAGCGCCTGGTTTTACTGTCATTTCTGAATACTGAAATCGAGATAAGGGCTGATAATAATATAACCACTCCGGAAATTGAAAAGACATTCTCTGAAAACCTTTTTCTTAAGGGATTTCTCAAAGTGACAAGCGATAATACCGGCAGAAGTGAAAGTATAACAACAACCGGAACAAATATCATCATCTGAAACCCTGTTCCATCAGGGGTAAACGGATATTGAAGAAGGGTGCGGGCGGACTGAAAAAACAGGAATTCTTTTGAAATCCAGATTACAAGAAAACTGATCAGCCAGAGAGCGATCAGTACCATATACCATTTTCCCGGTCTCTTTATCACGAGCCAGAGCGAGAACATAATCAGAAAGATCCAAGTAAAACCTCCGGTCAGGAAATATAATAATGGTACAAGGATAACCGGAAGAAAGCCTTTCAAGTATTTCACTGACAACAGGAAAAAGAGCAGCTGAAAAAGAATTCCCAGGTTATTGAAAAGCAAATACCTGTAATCGGTCTGAAGGTAAAAGAGGGCCAGTCCGGCCAGAAGCGGAAGAAAATTTCTTCCGGTACCAGTCATGCTGGTTGTTATCTCTCCGATAATTACAATCAGCCATATTACCAGTGATGCAATCAGGGCTCCTGCGATCGGGTACCAGAAGAAAGAAGTAAGGAATTTTCCCAGATAAACAAGAAATCCTCCGGGCTGATGGAGATTCTCTTTCAGAAAATCAAATGAAAAGACAAAGAGTGAAGTCTTTTCCTGGTAGAAGAATATATGGCTGGCAAAGAAAAACAGGAACAGGAATATAAACAGGAAAAATAACCTTGTGGGAAGATATGATAGAAACTGATTGAAGTGGCTTTGGTTCATTTATTTCTACTAAAAGTGCGGATGCTTGCAATATGTTAACTTAAGAAATATTTTATTAGCGAAAACTACTGTAATTATCTGGATTATAAACAAATAAGTTTCCCCGCCTTAAAAAGGAGGGGAAACTTTTACTCCCAAAGCTCCTTAAGTTGGCAGCCATACCCCTTACCACCTCGAGGGAGTTGTTACTTCCCAGCCCATTTCGCCTGAACCGCCTCAGATTTGACTGCATCCCGTATTTTTCCCGGATTCATGGCAATCTTTACATTTGAAAACTCCGGGACATTAAAGCTCTTCAGAAAACTATCATAAAATTCCGGATCTTTCTGAGGTACAATAAATGGTTTACCCGATTTGCCATCTTTGTTAATGTAAGCGATATAAGGCCGTGTTGTCAGTCCGTCATCACGGCGGCTGGCAAAAAGTAGCCATTTACCGTTTGATGACCACGAATGATAGCTCTCTGAATAATCGCTGTTCAATTCCAGTCTCTCAGTTTCAAATGTCTTCAGGTTAAGCGAAATAAGATCCGTTTCTTTATGCCAGATCGGAAAGCATCCGTAATCCTGTATTGTCATTACCAGGTAGTTGCCTTCCGGGGATACTCTGGGAAATGCGATACTTTTATTCATTCCGGCTGCATCAAATACAAGTTCAGCATTCCCGAATTTACGCGATCCGGGGTCAAAAGCAATCCTGTAAAGATCATACCGGGTCTGCCTGTAATCATAGTCTTCCGCTAACCGGGGTGCACGGCAGAAGTACATCATTTTCCCGTCGGGTGACCATTCCGGATATGTATCCATAAATTTATCCTTATCGGGAAGCTCAACCGGGATGATCTCATTTTTATCAATATCATACAGGACAATTGAGGATTCCAGATCACTGACCTCGATCTTGTTGTTATCGGCAGTATGGAATTGCTGCACAATCTTATTTGATGAAAAAGCAACGAACTTTCCTGAAGGATGCCAGCGGGGATAAACAGATCCGTTGCTCATCTCCGGTGTTTTAAGATTGGTTTTCCTGAGTTCTCCCCCTGAGTAGAAATAGGTCCCGCCAAGGCTTCCTCTCATATGAAAAAGAAAATCATCGGATTTTCCGTTATTATACGAATGACAGTTTACACAATTCCTGTCTGCCACACTGTTTTCTATGACAGGCCAGTTTTTGAAATCCTGAATGCTCCTTTGCTGAATCGATATTTCGTTCCACCTTTCGTACCCGGGGTGAATAAGACGGTAAGTAAGATATGGATCGATGGATTCGGAAGAAATATAATTCTTTATAGTTTCATATTTTTTCCAGCCTTCTTCTTCATCCTTAATGAAGACATCTATATTCAACTCCTTATCCTTTGCAGACTGCAGAAGTTCCTTCCATTTTCTCTGAGGGATTGTAATTACCCCGTCCTTTGATCTTATTCTTATACCAGGATTATTTCCTGAGCTTATCTTTACAAGATAGACCGATCCCTTCTCTCTTATTTTGAAATTAAGAGGAGCAATATTTTCAGGGATGGTGATGCCTGAATAATCGGGCTGGATCACAGGGAGGTTACCAGTCTGTTTGACGTCGCTGCCAGGATTGCTGCCGCAGCCGGTGGCAAGGATGACCAGAATTGTGAGAAATATTTGGTATACAAGCGATCTGAACATTTAAATGTGATAAATCCTATAAGGACAAATTTAATATCTTTTTTCAGCATTACCATCCATCCTGTTTTTACTCCTGACACCTTTAACGTTACCTTTAAAAGTTTTGTGGATATAAGTTTCCCCTCCTTTTTTTAAGGAGGGGTGGCCAGACAACAAAGTCATCTAATATGAAAAAATATAAATGGTCTGGCCGGGGTGGTTTTTTAAGAATAATTAGTTCATTTCCGAGGAATCTGTTTCAACCACCCCGACCGGGAAAGCAGAATTGTAAATATCCTAAAATCAGCAATCCCGGTCACCCCTCCTTTGAAAGGAGGGGAAATTTATTTACCTATATACCAGATAATTAATCTTGTAATTTTTTTTAAATATTCCTTTTAGTTATCAGCTATACCCCATAGGTAACCAAAACATTAATTTACTCCCCGCCAACCGGCGGACCTTGTATGTCTTAGAGGAATTTGTTGTTAAAAAATATTAATTACACCTTCTCGTTTTGTTTTTTAAATCCATATATTTACATTTGGTTACTTCTTTCGGCTTGATTGTTAGTAATATTAACCTCTAATAAAATCAATCTTTTATGAAAAAATCTAGAATCTCGAGACGTAGTTTTCTGGGTACAGCCGCTGTTGGTGCAGCCGGTGCTGTTGCCCCTGTGATAATCACCAGCTGTAGCAGCGGGAAGCCAAAGCCGTTCGCACCGGTGGATAATGGTACATGGCTCGATGCCGCGCCCGACGGACCGGTTTTGAAAGCCGGTGTTATTGGTTGCGGTGGCCGCGGAAGAGGAGCTGCAATAAATTTCCTTAATGCCGGGCCAAACCTTCAGATAGCTGCTTTGGGCGATACTTTCAAGGATCGTGTTGATGAGGCCAGAGCTGCAATACTGAAGCAGAAAAATCAGGAAGTTCCCGAAGACAAATGTTTTGTCGGTTTTGATGCTTTCCAGAAGGTTATTGAATCGGGTGTTGATATCGTCATCCTGGCAACCCCTCCTTTTTTCCGTCCGGAACATCTCGCTGCCGCTGTCGCTGCACGTAAGCATATTTTTGCGGAAAAGCCGGTCTGCGTTGATCCAACCGGAGCAAGGTCGGTAATGGCAACCGCCCTCAAGGCAAAAGAACTTGGACTTACAATTGTTACCGGTACACAGCGCCGTCACCAGCGTAATTATGTAGCCAACTATAACCAGGTAAAAGCTGGTGCAATAGGTGATATTGTCGGTGGTAATGTATGGTGGAATGGTGGTAAGCTGTGGCATCGCGACAATAATCCTTCGTGGACGGAAATGGAATGGATGATACGCGACTGGGTTAACTGGACATGGTTATCAGGAGACCATATTGTTGAGCAGCATGTTCATAATATCGACGTAATGAACTGGTTCACGGGAGCACATCCCACAATAGCTCACGGTATGGGGTCAAGACTGAGACGCGTAACAGGTGATCAATATGATAATTTCTCTATCGAATACGTATTTGAAGATGGAAGACGTTTCCACAGCCAGTGCCGTCAGATCAACGGCTGCTGGACCAGCGTTGCAGAAAGATTACAGGGAACCAAAGGTTCAACAAACTGCATCGATACTATCGTTGATCTTGCAGGTACCGAAATATGGAAATACCCCTATCCTCTCGACAGTGAAGGAAAACCGAACAGCAGGGCTATGATGGATCCTTATGTCCAGGAGCATATTGATATGGTTACAGCAATCCGTAATAACCAGCCTTTCAATGAACTGGAAAACACTGCAATATCCACATTGGTTGGTATTATGGGTCGTATTTCAGCCTATACCGGGAAAGAAACCACATATGATGAAATGATGAACTCCGATATGAAACTCGGACCTCAGGTATTCACATTCGGCAAAGTTGATATTCCAAAAGAAGTGCCCATAGCAGGAGAAGCTTATGATGCTGCTGCTGAAGCAAAAAGAGCTGCAGAAAGAGCTGCTGCAAGAGCCAAACAGGGTAATTAGGCTGAACACTTAAAAGAAATAATGGTAAGATAATTATCGATTAAAGCTTATAATTATGATGAACTCGAGAAGAGAATTCATAAGAAAAGCCGCTGTAACAGGAGCTGCCGCAATGGCGGCTCCTTCAGTCTTCGGCTTGGGAAAGGTAACACTTCCCGATGCGACAGAACCTTTTAAACTCAAATACGGACCCAGTTTAGGAATGTTCCGCCAGCATGCCGGACAGGATCCCATTGACAACATTAAATTCTGCTATGACCAGGGTTTCAGGGCAATGTTCGACAACGGTCTCATGAACCGTCCGGTTGAGGAACAGGTGAAAATTGCTAATGAGATGAACCGCCTCGGAATGGAAATGGGGCCCTTTGTATTATATGCTGATTTTGCAGTGACCTCATTCGTTCTTAATAAACCTGAGGTACGTGAAATGCTCACGAAAAAGGTGCAGGAGGGGGTGGAATGCTTCAAAAGGACTGGTGTAAAATGGGCATTAATGGTTCCCGGAAGATATGATGAAAGACTTCACAGGGATTATCAGACGGCAAACGTTATTGATAATCTGAGAATTTGTTGTGATATCGCCGAACCGGCAGGACTTACAATTGTTCTGGAACCTCTTAATACCCTTATTAATCATCCCGGATTGTTCCTTAACGGGATCCCGCAGGCATATTCAATCTGCCGCGCTGTGAACAGGAAATCGTGTAAGATAGTGAATGATATTTACCACCAGCAGATAACAGAAGGCAATATTATTCCGAATCTTGAAGCAGCCTGGAGTGAAATAGCCGCATTTCATTGCGGTGATAATCCCGGACGGAATGAGCCCACAACCGGTGAGATCAATTATAAAAATGTTTTCAAATATATCTACAGCCGTAAATATGACGGTGTGATAGGTATGGAACATGGTATCAGTAACCGTGGCACAAAAGAAGGCGAAGCCAGGGTGATCCAGGCATACCGGGAATGTGATAATTTCGAGATATAGGGAAAATAAATTATCGAAAAATCGAATGTAGGGACATGCCATGGCATGTCCCTACATAACATTCCATGGCGTGTTACGTAGGGGCATTCCATGGAATGCCCCTACCGGTATTATTCCAATGTGTGTTCGATCGTTTTCGTTCCCTCCGGTCCGACCAGCCTGATACGGATCTCCCCGTTGATTATATCTCCCCTTAGATATGCATTATTGCTGTTCACAATAACCGGGAATGTTGTTTTCCCTGCAGCGGGAGCATTATAGGAGTATCTGTGTGTATGTCCGCTCAGGACTGCATCGATATCAGCCTTGTTCAGTAAGGGTAAAAGTGTTTCATCAAGGTGCAGGGTGCCGTGCCAGTTACTTACTCCCGGAGGCATATGAAGGATCACTATCCTGTTCTGAGCATCCCGGAATGATTTTAGTTGAACTGCCTCTTTAAGCCATTCTGCCTGTTCAATCCTGTAGGCATCAAAATCAGCAAGATCACTGTATTCAATATCGGAATCCGGCTTATCTTCCCCACATTCAAGTAACAAAAAAGAAACTTTTCCTGCATAGATGGTCCTGTATACTTTGCCGTCTTTTACAGGGAAATAGTACATAAGATAATCAGCGTAAGGTCCCCGTGTTTCATGATTTCCCCTGACATATACTAAAGGTGTCCTTTTTGCGAAGAGGTCTACAGCAGCATCCACGAAATCGTTGAAAATCTGTTCTTCACTATGAAGGGAACTCGACATATCTCCGTTAAAGATCACCATATCTATGGATTTGAAATCGACATCTTTACAAAGATCCTTCATGAATTGTGATCTTCCATGGATGTCATTTAGCATTATAAAAGAAACAGTGTCATCTTCAGCGCTGAATGTTTTGAATGAAAGAGAGTTTCTGCTGTATGCAGCATTTGCCACTGTTGTTCCGTAAACGATTTTTGCATCATTTTCCCATTGAAGGACTTCTTTGGAAAAGATTGCATACCTGTATCTTGTTCCGGGCGAAAGTTTTTCTATTCTTACTTTATGCAGTTTTGTTGCAGCCTGTTTCCGACCCAGGTAGGTGTCAAAGTATTTAGGTCGTTCTTTTCCGTAGAAATGGCTTCCGTCATCAGGTGCAATCTCAACCCATGCAAGGGCATTCTTATTTGTTGTCCAGACAATTGTAACGCCGGTCTCACTCATATCACAGAGCCATGGGCCATGAGTTATCCTGAAAGCCGCTTCATTCTGTCCTTTCGCGATGGACAATAATGATAGAAAAACTATTATTAGTTTGAATTTCTTCATCAATCAGATATCTGTTAAGAAAATTAAAACGATAAATAACCGCAAAGTGCGCAAAGTATAACGCAAAGGCCGCAAAGTATTTACGGCCCTTGCGTCTGAAGAATCATTTAATAATCAGATCCTTCCGGACAAACTAGTAACCGGGGTTCTGGATCAGTTTGTTATTCTTGCTCATTTCAGCACGGAGGATCGGGAAGAAATAAGCCTTATCCAGCCATGCCCAGGTTTCGAAGTTCTTTGGAACAATCTTCGGGACAGTTGCAGTTATGTGAGTAACAGGATCCATAACATAGGTTATATCAGCAACTTTGATAGGTTTATAAACCTGTGGACCTATAACCCAGCGACGCACATCAAAGAATCTGTGCTCTTCGAAAGCCAGTTCGATACGTCTTTCATGGCGGACATATTCTCTCGCAGTTGCCTGATCGTTGGTAATCCGTGGAGGCATCCCTGCGCGTTTCCTTACAAGATTTAATGCATCAAGTCCTGGCTGAAGGTCGGCTCCACCCAATTCAATACATGCTTCGGCATAATTGAGAAGTACTTCTGCATATCTCATCCAGCGCCATGGAACTGTGGCATAGAAGTACTGGGCATCAACTGCCGGATCCAATCCCTTTCTAAGGTAATATCCGGTATAGCTTCCATTCCAGTTTTCCACAGTACTCTGTCGGGTATCAACGCCATAATATATTTTCTTCGACTGACTTGCTTCATCCCAGCGTTCCCATTTACCTGCCTGTATGATGCCAATAGGATCGATATTCTGGACATCGGCAGGACGTGGTTTCCAGACAGATCCTTCATAAAGGACAGTGGAATAGAACCGGGGTTCGCGATTGGCATAAGGTAAGGCTGCATGAGCAGGGTTGGTCCAGTCGAATTTTGAACCGTCTTTCATTTCATATGCATCAACCATTTCCTGTATTGGCGCGTTAGTTCCCCAGTTATGATAACCATTTGGTCCTGTGACTATTCCATACATCTGTGACTGATTTGTCGTAAAGTATTTGATGAAGATATCCTCTTCGGTATTCTTTGCAATAAATAGTTCTGCAAGATTCTTTGCAACAGAATCAGTCGGTGCCGGATTAGCTTTGTAAAGACTGTATAATTCGAGATCCATAACAGCTTTTGCGGCATTTTTGGCTGCGGTCCAGCGATCATTTCGGCTGCCGCTGGTATAACCTATAAGTTCAGGTTTGGAGTACCCCTGAAATACAGTTGTATTGTAGAGATCGCTGGCAGCATATAATAATACCCTGGCTTTAAGAGCAAGAGCTGCACCTTTGGTTGCACGACCTTTTGCATCACCCGAGTTAACTGATGGTAAAAGACTTGCAGCGAGGTCAAGTTCCTCAACCATAAAATCGACGCAATCGTTGTAAGAACTTCTTTCGATGAGAAAATCATCAGTCAGTCCGTATGGCTCGGTTATAATTGGAACACCTCCGTAAACGGCTGTCAGTTCATGGTACAGGTATGCACGCAGGAAATGGACTTCGCCTTTCATTCTGTCGCCGAGGGTTTTGCCATCGGTTAGCGTTGATTCGAAAGGTACCTTTTCAATATTTGCAAAGAAAATATTGCAATACCTTATTGTCTTAAAAATATCATCCCATGATCTGTAGCGGCTCGGAGTACTCCATCCGGGGATCTGGTCGACGGTAAGCAGACTGTTGTTAAAGTTCTTGGATGCCCCGTTGCCCCGGTAATGACCTTCATCGACAATGTTGGATTTTAATCTTCCGTTGCTGAACGGCTCATCAAGCCTCCAGTAAATCTGGTTAATGAATGTTTCAACGAGAGCCGGATCATTCCAGACGTCAACTTCGGAGAATTCCGTAAGTGGTTTTGTTTCGAGGAAATCCTTATCGCAAGAAGTCAGAAAACCTGCAACAGCTATCAGACTGATTAATATATAAACAATTTTTTTCATGATCTTAAGATTTAGAAGATTACATTAACTCCGATGTTGAAGGTCTTATTCAGCGGATATGCTGTTGCAGATGTCGATTCCGGGTCGAAATCAGTCAGCTTATCTAATGTTAACAGGTTGACCCCGTTAAAGTAGATCCTTGCAGCGCTGAGCCCGATCTTTTTGATCGAAGCAGGAAGGCTGTAACCTATTTCAAAATTTTTGAGTCTCAGATAATCAGTGCTTGAGAGCCAGTAAGTATTGTTCTCATTATCTCTCCAGTATTCCCCGTAACGGTTCCAGGTCCTTGGTTTATTTGTTACCTGGTTGGATTCTGTCCACCTGCCATTAGCATCGGAAAGGAGGAAATTACCGGCTTCACCCTGCATTTCATAATACCTGTTGACAACAGCTCCTGTAGCCCACTGGAAGAAGATTGCAGAATAGAAATTCTTATAACCGAGATTGATATTCATACCACCGGTAAATGTGGGCATATCGGTTTTGTAATTCATCTTTCTGTCAAGACCATCAATTTTCTTATCATCATTGACATCTTCGAAAATAATATCACCGGCTCTTGCTCCTGCCCAGTGAGGGTAGGCGTCAACTGCTGCCTGATCTTTAAAAACTCCTATAGCCTGGTAATAAAGTGATGAATTCATCGGGTGACCTGTTGATTGCTGGTAATCAGGAATGCCCGGAGTCTCATCCCAGAATTTTATCCTGTTCTTCTGAAATCCGCTGTTCAGGGATACATCATATGTAAAACCTGCCCATGAGCTGTTGTATCCAACTGTGAACTCAAATCCCTGGTTTACAACTTCTCCGATGTTTTCACGAGGTAATGTCAGTCCTGTTGATGCAGGAACGGAAGCATTACGATAGGTGAGAATGTTTGTACGCAGGTTGTAAAAATATTCGGCCGAGAAATTCAATCTTCCCTTGAACATCTGAGCATCAAACCCAATATTTGACTGGTTGGCAACCTCCCAGGTAACATTCGGATTTGGTATTCGTAACTCACTGAGGATTTTATTTTCTACTGAATTATTGAATGTATAAACCCCGCTTGTTGAACTGTTATACCCGTAGCTTGCAAGGTACTGGTAAGTGTTGATACGGTCATTCCCGGTCTGACCCCATGAACCGCGCAGTTTAAAATAGTTGAAAATGGCAAGGTTGTTTTTCCAGAAATCTTCTTCCGAAATACGCCATCCGAGGGAAATACCAGGGAAGAAACCGAATCTTTTGTCTTTGGGGAATATGTAAGAACCATCATATCTCCAAACAAATTCTGCAAGATATTTCTGCATGAAGGCGTAATTGATACGTCCGAAATAATTAAGTCTTGCACTTATGCTTGCCGATCCGGTATTGTTTTTTTCAGCATCACCTCCGGCAAAAAGCTCATCAATGGCTGTTGATGCGAAATATTTGCGGAAAGCTTCAAAGTTCATTGATTCTCCCGAGATCCTTTCAGTCCCTATAAGGAACCTGAAGTCATGCACATTATTGAATGATCTTTCATAGTTCAGAAGAGCGTTCAATGTTATCAGTCTGCGGTCTGAAAATTCCTGGGTGAGCTGAGGTGTTGAGAAACCTTTTTTACCTCTTACAAGAACAGGCTGATTTCCTTCATCATAAGTAACCCCGTCCCAGCTGTAGAGATACCATGGCTTTTCCCAAAGTTTACCATTTCCGATAGATTTATCCACAGAAGCATTCCCTGTAAGGGACAATCCTTCTATCCAGGGAATAGTGATATTCAGTTTCAGCAGTGATTCGAAAATGTAATTCTTTGTTTTATCATACCCGGTCTGGTTTGTAGTTACTACAACAGGATTGTTACCGTACTCAATATCCGGACCGTTTTCACCTGTCGGCCAGTATGCGACTGATGTAGGATAACCCCTCATCAGCATTGCGAAAATTGCACTGGCTGAACGGGTTGGATAATTCCTGTTCTCCTGACGGCCTGAAACATCGAAGCTCAGGCTTATGTTCTTTGATATTTTGCCGTCGATATTGCTTCTGAATGTTACCTGGGAATATTTTGTTGCACTGTTCTTATAGATAGCATCCTGGTAATTGCCGCCGAGTGATACGAAATACTTCATGTTGTCAGTCCCTCCGCTTACCGACATATTTCCTGCCTGTTGCAGGGCTGCTGATTTGAAAGTTGCATCAAACCAGTCGGTGTTGGGAAACGACCAGGGATCTGCACCTGAGGCATATTTGTCTATCTGTTCCTGGGTATAGCGAGGACTTTTACCGGCATATACATCTATTTCGTTGAGCAATGTGGCATAAGTTCCGGCATCGCACATTTCAGGTATGACCGTTGGCATCGCTCAGCCCTGGTTTGCTGTGATATTTATCTGCGGCTTCCCAAGAGAACCTCTTTTGGTTGTTATAAGGATGACCCCGTTTGCAGCCTGCGCTCCATAAATTGCCGCTGATGCATCCTTCAGAACAGTGACACTTTCAATATCGTCAGGATTTAAGCGTTGCATACTTCTGTTAGCAATTCCGTCTATTACAATAAGTGGTGAGTTATCACCCAGGGTATTAAGACCCCTTATTCTCATTGTTGAATTGTCGTTCCCGGGTTCACCGGATCTTGTAACTACTACAAGCCCGGGCAACCTTCCGGCAAATGTATTTGTAAAATTTATAGTGGATGAAGCTTTTAGACTTTCTGCCTTGACAGCACTGATGGCACCGGTTATTGTAGCTGTTTTCTGAGTTCCGTATCCGACAACAACAACCTCCTCAAGCCTGGTCAGTTCTTCGGCGAGAGCAATATCAAGTCCAGTTCTTCCAGCAAGTGCAACCTCCTGTGTTACGTAGCCAATAAATGAAAACACAAGGGTTGCATTAGCATCCGGTACAGATAAGGTGTATCTGCCGTCAATATCCGATATGGCACCCAGTGTGGTACCTTTTACCTGGATATTAACACCGGGCATGCCCTGCCCGGTAGCAGCATCGGATATTTTCCCGGTCACCTGCCGCTGCTCAGATAATATTCCGTTATCTGCGGCAAAAAGGCCGGGATTAATGGCAGCCCCATAAATAAAAATAAGGACTGCAATTATGACGCTCCTGAAGGTATGTTTTTTCATATCTCCGGAGCATTCATATTTATTTGCATTGTTGACTTTCTTCATGGTTAATTGATTTAGAATTAATTGATTAAACAATAATTCGAGAAATATAATTCCCAAAAAACTGTTTTAATTAGTATTAATATATTGAGGTCACATTAAATGTGCCGCGTTCAGGTTCCGGTTTGTTTCATAGGCTATTGGATTTGGTTAATAACGGGTGGGGACATGCCATGGCATGTCCTATATACATTTTTTATCAGGGCACCGGTATACGTACAACACGGATATCTTCCTTGTTCAGGGCGTAAACAAGCCAGAGGGCATCATCCTTAAAGCTTCCGTCATTATTCCATTTTGATAATCCGCGGTGGTAGCTTGCTCCGGAATCTTTATGG
>Ga0116149_1002424_pt1 | contig 20553 bp, 13 predicted proteins | sample AD_UKC057_MetaG_FD_89787 | JGI IMG/M metagenome (GOLD analysis project Ga0116149, IMG submission 89787) | Active sludge microbial communities of municipal wastewater-treating anaerobic digesters from USA - AD_UKC057_MetaG | ecosystem: Engineered > Bioreactor > Anaerobic > Digestate | place: USA... | reverse complement strand
CCTAACCCCTGCCTATGCTTCGATTAACCTTCCGCTACGCTCCAGTACTCAGCATGACAGGGGCATTTGTCACCCTGAGTAACGGAGCGGAGCGGAGTGGTAATCGAAGGGTGACTGCCGAAGACGCTCCTCCCTGACCCTTCTGTATTCTGCCTCCTGTCTTCTGACTTCTCAAAAACAACAAAGGCTGCCAACGATTGACAGCCTTTTGTATGTTTGGAAAAAAGAACAGTACTATTTAATTTTTTCCAGGTCTTTTTTAGCTTGTTCATGACCCTGAGCGGCCGCTTTCGACATCCATTCGCGGGCTTTGTTGGCATCTTTTGGGTAACCAACCCCGGTGCGATAGCAGTTGCCCATATTATATTGTGCGTCGGCATTTCCCTGATTGGCGGCAATTTCGAACCAGGTAGTGGCTTTTTTCAGGTCTTTTGCAACGCCAATACCTTCGAGATAGAACGTACCCAGCAGATTTTGTGCGGGAGCATAACCTGCCTGTGCCGATTCAAATAATAACTCGGCTGCTTTTTTGGTATTGATTTTTACTCCTTGTCCCTTTGAATAGCAAACTCCCAAATTGTACAGTGCCTGTGGCATTTTGTTTTTCGATGCTTTGGTGTAAAATTCAAACGCCTTGGCATAGTCAACTTTTGTTCCATAGCCGTTGTAATAGCAATTTCCCAAATTGTTACAGGCATCGAGATTGGCCGCATCGGCTGCTTTTTTGTACCACTCAATGGCCTTGTTGTAGTCCTGGCTGGTGCCCACGCCGTTTTGATAATATTCGCCAACCGAGTTTTGGGCCGGAATATTCCCCTTTTCGGCAGCCCTCAGATACCACTGAAATGCAGTTGTTTCACTTTTGGTAACGCCATCACCTTTTTCGTAGCAGGTTGCCAGATAGTATTGGGCATCTTTATCGCCGTTTTCGGCAATCTGGGTATACAGTTCAACGGCTTTAGCCGAGTTTTGGGCAACCCCTTTACCATAACGGTAAGCATAAGCCTGTTCGGCACGTGCTTTTACATGGCCTTTATCGGCGGCTTTACCGAAGTACTCCACTGCTTTGGCTTCGTTCTTTAAAATGCCATCTCCATTGTTATAACAGGTGGCCAGCAGGTACATCGATTCAATGTCGTCTTCGTTTTCGACAGCCTTTTTGAGCCATTTAACGGCCTCTTTCCGGTCTTTCCCCGTACCAATGCCGTTGTAATAGAAATTACCCAGATAACTGTAAGCCTTGTCGAAACTTTGCTCACCGGCTTTTAAAATCCACTGGAAGGCTTTCACCGGGTTCTGTGCCGTTCCTCTGCCATTATGGTAACACAGACCCAGATAAAACTGCGAAAAAGCATTGTCACCCTTTACTGCTTCAGTCAGCAATTTGAAACCCTCTTTTTCGTTCTTTTCGATTTTTGTGCCTGTAAGATAGCAATAGCCCAGTTTCCCCTGTGCATCAGCACTGCCCTGTGCAGCCTTGTCTTTAAGATCTTTGATGTCGTCGGTGATGTCTTCCTGTTGTGCAAAACCTATCAGACTCATTGCCAGAAGTCCGAAAATAAATAGTAATTTTTTCATGGTGTAATTATTAGTTATGGTATTAATTTCAAATAAAATGATTCTAATTGCAACAACCTCACAAATTTATAAAAATTCTTGTTTTGTATTTGTATAAACTTAAAAAAACTTGACTGAATGCAATTAACGAAAATCATACCAAAAACCGAGGTAAGGCTTTTGAACAAATATTATAAGTTAATGCTTTTGCAATTTAGGTTTTCACAATTTTCAAGCGCTTCCGACGAAATAAGAACAGGATGAGATAAATGCCGGTAAGAACTCCTAATGCAATTGCCATACCGGTCATTTCCTGTTTGGTGAGGTTCGACAAAAACCAGATAATGGTAATTGATGCCAGCAAGGGAACTACAATACCGCCCGGAATTTTGAAAGTTTTTTTATTGGCTACCTGCAGATGCCGCAGTTTAATTGCCGAAAGGGCAACGCCCAGATATACGAGCAGCACCGATGCCGATGATAATATGGCCAGCTGTTTAAATTCACCGGTTATCGAGAACAGGCATCCCAGTGCCGAGTAAACAATAACTGCCACATAGGGTGTTGCATGTTTTTTGTGAACTTTTGCCAGGGGTTTGATGGGGATAACACGATCCACTGCCGAACGAAACAAAACCCGGGGTATGTTGAGTGTGTCGCTGGTAAGATAGCCAAACATCGACACCGAAGCTCCGGCAATCATTAGCGTGATTCCGGCCGGACCCATCAGCCTTCGGGCCACTTCGGCCAGCGGTGCGTCGGAGAAACCCGCAAAGCTGTTCCCCAGCACTCCCTGAGCCACAATCTGAATCGAAATGTAAAACACCAGAATGATGAGGAAACTGAGCAATATGCCCTTCGGAATGGTTTTATGTGCATTTTTGACCTCACCGCTCACACTCAGGCTGCTCTCAGCTCCCTGAAAAGCAAAGAACAACAGCAGCGACACCTTACCGATGTCGGAAATTGCCGGAGTATTATGCCATAGGAGGTTTTCGGGAACAATGGCCGTGGAACCCCACAATACCAGCAACAACAGCGGAGCCAGTTTGGCAATGGTAGTTATGGTAATTAACACAATGCCTTGTTTTACCCCCATAATATTTATCATTGTAAACCCCGAAAACAGTGCCACGAAAAAGCAAATGCGAAATGTGCTGTCGCCAAAAACAGGCCATATCGCCGAGAGCATGGTCGCCATGGCATTGGCTACCGCTGCGGTTGCCATCAGGCATGCCCCGAATATCAGAAGATTGGCAGCCAGAAAACCAAAGTATTTCCCGAAAGCAGCTTCTATATAGGCATACGCACCGCCGGTTACCGTAATTTTACTCCCTACTTCGGCAAAACAGAGCATAATGATGCTGATGAGGAACCCGCAAAACAGATACGCCAGAATTCCGGCCGCTCCCAAACCCGCCGCTACCAATGCCGGCAGAACAAATATCCCGGAACCTATAACCACATTGACAATATTGGCGGTAATCCCCCAAAGACCTACTTCGCGGCGTAATCCTTCGTTTGTAAGCATGTTTTGTTCAAAAAGGAGTTAAGTTCGATAACAAATCCAATGAGTAAAATTAATTAATAATTTGTAATTCATCAAGTGCCTAACTTAATTGGGACCCAACAAATTCTGAAATCATTACAATTTCAGGCATTATATTTTTTTAGTTTCTCTTTGAGAAAATCAACACTTAACCAATTCCCGAACGAGAAAGTGGTTTCGTTTTTTCTCAGGAACTCATACATCGCCAGACTTTGCTCGTATAGTAGTTTTTTGTCGGCAGCATCATCGGGCATATTGTCGGCTACCATCATAATCAAATCAGCCAGAAGCGAGATGCTTTCGTCGCTGGCACCTTTGTCGGTTTTCAGCATTTCGGCAAAACCTGACTTCGGGCTGGCAGCAATTGTTTTTGTGTTGAGGCTGAGTTCGTTTTGCAGAACACGGTCAATTTCGGCAAGGGTGTCAGCAGGTATCTTCTTTTGTGGTAACCCCAGTATCGATGCCAGTAGTTTTGCAAGCACCAGGCCAAGTTGATCGATTTGTCTTTTCAGGTAATCGCTTTGCTCCATATCAATTTTTGATGTGTATGTTACAACCTGCAATTTAGCTATTCATAGAGTATTTTTTTTAACTCACTGATAAATGTTTTAAAAATTGCAGACAGCTATTGTCATTAAGCAACTGAACACGAAAATTTGCGTCATTTGATTGTTTAATATACCGCATTATGAATAAAACATTTTGTTTGTTTCTTGCTGTCTTCCTGAGCTATATGGTTTGCGGACAGAATTTTACGCAGGTGTATTCCGACAACAATGGGAATACCTACACCGGAGCACTCAACCGTATTGAAACTGATGCACTGGGAAATGTGTATAATTCAACCACTTATTCAAACGCACCAATTACAATAGGTGATATTACCTTCCCGATTCAGGGGAATCTCTGTTCGGTAATCATAAAGCGCGATGCTGAAGGTACATTGCTTTGGGCGAGGTCGCTGGCTTGCGGTTATACAGCCCTGGTAAGCGATTTGTGTGCCGATAGCGAAGGAAACCTGTATGTAACCGGATTTTTTGGAAATCCCCAAACAGTATCAACGCTTAATTCAACTCCTTTTGAACTCGAAGGTGCAGTTGGAATGAGTTTTTTCCTTTTAAAGTACAATCCTGCCGGCGAGATATTATGGTCAAGATCGGGGCTGGTGGGTACTACCGGAGGCGATTTTTCGTCCGATTTATTTCATGTGGCCGGAAACAATGCAGGGCAAATAGCAATTTGCGCCCCATTTAAAAATGTGGGAGTCCAGACAATCGGCGGAACCCAGATATCGACCAGCAATGCCAATATGTTTATTGCAGGACTTAGTGATGGGGGAGATTGGCAGTTTGTCAACCCGATAGGGACCTCAACAAATACTTACATAGGATTTTCTATTGATGTTGCCGATAATGGTGATGTGTTTTGCGCCGGTAGTTTTAAAGGAACTCTCTCGCTGGGCTTAGCTGGCACACTCGATAACAATTCCTCGTCGACTCACGAATTTATTTTCAAATCAGATTTCGGCGGAACATATCAGTGGGCTTATTCTTTTCCGTTCGACACATACTGGGGTAATCAGGTTGTGTGTTCGGGGAATGATGCCGTGCTTTTTGGCAGTTACTCGGGAACTGTTAATTTTCTGGGGACTGAACTTACATCTCCGCAACAGGTGTTTAGTACCTATGCTACAAAATTCAGCAACCCGGGAGATGTGGTTTGGGCAAGCAGCTATGGTACTGAGCAGACTACTTTTTTCAGGGCTTGTGATGCCGGAGATGGTTTTTATATTTTTGGGAATACGGCAGCATGGGTTAATTCAAATACTTTTGGGTCGTACGAGTTGGTATATTCTAATACATTGCCGCCCGAAAATACACTTACGGCCATCGATTACCTGATTCGTACCGATGCTGAAGGAAATGTCATGCATGGAGCTGCTTGTAGTTTTGCATTTAATACCCTGAATTGCGAAGACCTTGCTTCGGGAATCGAAAATGCATATATTACCGGAAATGTTGGGCAGCAGGCTGCTTTTGGGCATTATACCCTCATTGCAGCACAAACCAACGGCTCTAATTATATAGCCCGGTTTTCGGAGGACAATAATTTTATTTCCGGGAAATCGTTTTTCGACATGAACCTGAATGGGTTATTCGATAATGGCGAAGATATGGCCCCGGTAATTTTAAAACTGGAATCTGAATCACAGGATGCATTTGTGTGTGTTTCGGATGATTTTCTGATTGGGACTGGCACCGGCGAGTACCATATTTTTCCGGTTCAGATTCCGCTATATTATTCATTGATTACTGCAGATTATACTGTTGATTTTGGCCAGGGAACCGGACAGACCAGCTTTGGCAACGATTTTGTTTTTCAGCCTGAGCCCGATATGAATGACCTCGTGGTTGATGCAATAGCAGACGCTTTCCGCCCGGGCTTTGATGCAATAGTGTGGGTTCATCTACGTAATGCAGGAACTACTCCCCAAATCGGGAATATTCATTTTACAATAAGCCACCCTGACGTTGAAATAACAGATGTTTACCCTGAAGTTAGCGTTGACGAGCCTTCCGAAATTGAATTGCCTTTCGATCTTCAACCCATGCAACAGGTTCAGTATCGTATTACTTGTCATGTGGATGCAGGTGCTCCGCTGGCATCTCAGGTTCTTGCGGTAGCTGCAACCCCATCCGATTCTGATGAAACACCCCTGAACAATAGCGACACACTGGCAATTACAATCACGGGTTCATACGACCCCAACGACAAACTGGCTGACCCCGGCGATTATATTTATCCCGACTTTATCGCAGCAAACCACGCTATTGAGTACACTGTACGCTTTCAGAATACCGGCAACGATACGGCTTTTACCGTAGCCGTTGTCGACACGTTGAGCGAGAAACTTGATCTATCGAGCTTTGAACCGGTTTCGTTTTCGCACCCGGTGCAAATTACTATGCATGATCATGTGATTTGGTTCCGTTTTAATAATATTAACCTGCCCGACGAAAACACCAACGAAGCAGCAAGCCATGGTTATGTAAAATTTCGTATCCGTCCGTCCGGCGATATTGCGTTTGGTGATATAATCAGTAATATTGCCCGTATATATTTCGATTACAACATAGCAGTGATGACCAATGAGACACAGGTTGAATATGCCGATTACTCCTGGAATAGCCCGATTAACCAATTGGAGACAATTAAAATCTGGCCAAATCCGGTCAGTGATGGATTGTTTTATCTCGAATCCGGAGATGGCTTAATTCGCTGTGATATAATTTCGTGCGATGGAAGATTGTTGTATTCGCAGCCATGCCATGGGGAAAGAGAAATTTTGGTTCATCCGGGGCATATCAGCAATGGTTTTTACATTGTACAGGTGTTAACAAAATCGGGCATACAAAGCACGGTATTGCATTTTACGAAATAGATTTTGCAGTAAGATAATGGCATAGCCATAAAAAAAAAGCGCCCCGAATGGAGCGCTTTTTTCATGAAATCACTTAGTAACTTTTACGTGGGTGATAGTGTGTGTGTAGCAGTTCATGCGATTTATGACTGTTCGGATGACCCAGGAATTCTTCATAAATGGCAACTACTTCGGGATTTTCGTGTGATTTACGGAGTACCATATTGGTATCTTCGTCGTAAATAGCTTCCATACGTTTGCGACGGATGGTTTCGTTGGTAGGTATGGGTTGACCGCCACCGCCTAAGCAACCGCCCGGACAAGCCATTACTTCGATGAAGTGATAGCTGACCTTGCCTTCGCTTACAGCTTTCATCAGTTTGTTGGCGTTAGTCAGACCATGGGCAATAGCGCAACTGAGTTCAGCACCTTCGAGGAAACTCCATTCGGGTTTTACTCCGGTTATCTGAACTTTGGCTTCTTTGATTCCGTCGAAACCACGAACAGGAACGATATCAAGGTTCTGGAAGGGAACAGGACGTCCGGTTACGATTTCGTAAGCAGTACGCAATGCAGCTTCCATTACACCGCCGGTAGCACCGAAAATAACAGCAGCACCGGTTGAATTACCCATGATGCTATCGTAGTTTTCGTCGGGAAGTTCGTTGAAGTCAACACCTGCCTGACGAATCATCATAGCGAGTTCGCGTGTGGTGAGTACATAATCAACATCCTGATATCCGCTCGAACGCATTTCGGGACGATTGGCTTCAAACTTTTTCGCTGTACAGGGCATGATAGAAACAGAAACCACGCGGTCGGCTTTCAGTCCTTTTTTCTGAGCGTAGAAAGTTTTTGCCAGGGCACCAAACATCTGTTGCGGCGATTTGCATGTAGACAAATTGTCTAACAGGTTGGGGAATTTGTGCTCGATGAATTTAATCCATCCCGGCGAACATGAAGTCATCATCGGAAGTGCAGTATTGGTGTCCTGCTCAACCAGAACTTTTTTCAGACGGGTGAGTAATTCGGTACCTTCTTCCATAATGGTAAGGTCAGCGGTGAAATCAGTATCGAGAACCGAATCGAAACCTATACGTTTTAGTGCTGAAACCATTTTACCGGTTACACGATGTCCTGGTTCCAGATCAAGGTCTTCGCCAAGTCCAACACGAACAGCGGGAGCGGTTTGAACTACCACATGCAGATAGGGGTCGTTGATGCAATCCCATACCTGATCGATATAGTTCTTTTCAACCAAAGCTCCGGTCGGACAGCGATTAACGCATTGACCGCAGTTGGTACATACCACTGAATGCATGGGTTTTTCGAAGAAAGTCGAAATTTTCTGATGATCGCCTTTGTAACCTACTGCAAGGGCACTTACGTGTTGCAGTTCGGCACAGGTGCGAACGCAGCGCTGACAACGGATACATTTGCTGTCGTCTTTAATAATGGCCGGTGAAAGGTTGTCGATGGTGTAGCCCTTGTCGAGAATCAGTTTCATGTAGTTGTTTTCGTTCACACGATACTCGTGAGCCAGTTCCTGAAGTTCGCATTTGCCGTTTTTGTAGCAATTGGTACATTCCGAATTGTGTTCCGACAACAACAGTTCGATGATGTTTTTGCGGGCTGTACGTACTTTAGCACTGTTGGTGTAAATTTCCATTCCTTCGGCTACCGGAGTGGCGCATGCTGCTGCCAAAGCCCTTGCACCTTTCTGTTCAACCACGCATACACGACAGTTTCCTGCAACGCAGAGGTCGGGATGATGGCATAAGGTAGGAACCCTGAAATTTAGTTTTTTGGCTGCATCCAGAATGGTCGAGCCCTCTTCAACGCTTACAGGGATATCGTTTATCTTAAGATTTACTTCGTATTTTGCCATTGTTTTATCTTGTTTTATTATTGAATTAGTAAATGATCTCTTCTTTGAAATTATCGACAATCGAAATAAACGGGTTGGGAACTGATTGTCCTAATCCGCACTTGGCTGATAATTTCATGGTTTCGGCCAGTTTTTTCAGGGTTTCGAGATACTCGGGTTTTTGTTTTCCTTTTTTCACTGCCTGAATGCCTTTGAGCAATTGCTGACAACCAACACGGCACGGGGTGCATTGTCCGCACGATTCTTCTGCGAAGAAATCAAGATAGTCGTGCAATACATTGTACATCGAACGCGTACTGTTGAACAACATCATTGAACCACCGGTAGGAACGCCTTCGTAACCAATAATGGTGTCTTTGAATTTTTTGCGCGGAACGCACATTCCCGAAGCGCCACCAATCTGAACTGCTTTTGTGTCGCCATCACCAAATTCATCAACAAATTCCTGAACGGTCATACCTAAACCGAGTTCATAAATGCCGGCATTTGGGGTATCGCCCGAAACAGAAAAAACTTTCGATCCGCGTGAGTCTTTGGTTCCGAATTCTTTGAATCTTTCGGGGCCATATTTGTTAATCATGGTTGCATAAACCAGGGTCTCAACGTTGTTGATAACCGTAGGTTTACCAAATAAACCCGATACTGTCGGGTAGGGCGGTTTGTTACGTGGTTCACCACGTTTCCCTTCGATTGATTCGAACAATGCACTCTCTTCGCCACAAATGTATGCTCCGGCTCCCGAACGAATATCTATCGAAAAATCGAGTTTTTTGTCTTGGATTGCTTTGTTGAATTCATTCATTACCCTTTCGAGTTTGGGCAACAAGAAGTTGTATTCAGCGCGCAGGTACAGAATTCCTTCTTTCGCTCCAATAGCATATCCGGCTATAGCCATACCCGTGAAAACTTTTTCGGGAACCCTGTCAAGAATTTCCCTGTCTTTAAATGTTCCGGGTTCACCTTCGTCTGCATTGCAAACAATATATTTCATTTCGGCAGTTTCGTTGCGGGTGAATTTCCATTTCAAGCCCGTAAGAAAACCTGCTCCGCCACGGCCTTTCAGACCAGAATCAATCATGTCGTTGATGATTTCTTCAGGTTTCCTTGAAAGCACTTTGTCGAGTACGGTGGTGGCACATGTTCCGTCGTTTTCAAAAATCAGATCGACTTTATGTAATTTCGTGTTTTCCATTTTTTTAGATTGTATTAATGATTAATTATTACTCTTTTGCCATGTATTCCTGAACGATTTTTATTGCCTTGTCTGGAGTGAGCTCAGGGTATACCTCGTCGTTTACCAGCATAACAGGACCTTTATGGCACCAGCCCATACAATTGGCGGTGAGAAGGGTAAACTTACGGTCGGCTGAGGTCTCGCCAACATTAATTTTTAATGTGTCTTGCAAGGTTTTGATAATCTCATCTTTACCTGACATGTGGCACGAAATGGTTTTACAAACACGGATTACATACTTTCCGCGCGGTTTAATGTCGAGAAATGTGTAGAATGTGGCAGTGCCATACACATCGGCTGCCGAAAGATCGAGTGCCTCTGCTACTTCAACCATGTCTTCTTCGGTAAGATAGTTCTTTTCCTGAACTATTGCCTGAAGTATCGGCATGAGAGCTTCACGCGTTGCACCAAACTTTCCCAGTTTTTCTTTGATGATTGTTTTTACTTCTGTCATTTTACGTTTAGTTTAAATTATACCTGGTTACTTGTTTAATTTTTCACAAAAATTTATTGAGGTCTAAAAATATGGTTTTCAATATGGCTCAAACATGACAAAAGTCATGTTTGAGTATTTGAATATAGATTATTTCTAAATTAAAAATTGATTTAATTAACACAAAATCAAGTAGATATAATAATTTTATTTTGTTTGGTCTGAAACCAAATGATAGCCGTATGTTTTACAATATTTTTACCAATGTGAATTACTTCACGGCTTTTGGTAAAAGTCGGTAATGATTTTACGCATATTCTATTGCAAACATGCCTTTACAGTGTCGTCGAAAACGCTGTCGAGATTTTCGGGACGAAATTTCAGGTAATTAGTGCAAAACTCAACATCAAGGTAGGTGTTACGGCTTTGCAAAGCAATGAAATGATAAGGATCTAAACCTGACTGTATTCCTTTAATTTTAAAATGTAGTTTGACAAATAGGGTAAGAGGTTTAATAATCCACCAGGCAATAGGTAGCACGGGTCTTTTTTTTTCAAGTTTTGAGGCAATCAGTTTGATCATCTCTTTCCACGTCATGTTTTTACCTGCCACGGGGATACAATCTCCATGCCGGGCATAGGTTATAGCCCCTACAACAGCCTGTGCCAGATTTCGAACCGAAATAAATGCCGTTCCCCCTGTGGTGTACATTACAACCGGAGTTTTGTAAATGTAATTAACTAAACTTTTCCATAAGGGAACAACCCCTTCGAGGCTGCCAAAAACATAGGGAATCTCTAAAATGATAACCTGAAGTCCGGATCTGGCTTCAGAAATACTTTGTTTTTCTTGTTCAACACGGCTCCTGATATATGGGTGTCGTTGCGAAAGTTTCATTTTGGGAAATTTCCGGTCGAAATGGGCGAAGTAGGAACCCAGTATAATTAACTTGTCAACTCCGGCATCAGAGGCCAGGCGGGTTAGTTTGCATGTGGTTACCACGTTGGCATTGTAAAAATAATCCCAGGCATCGCCGTCGGGCATACTTCTGTCATCACGGCCACCACAAAATACAACCGATTGAAAGTTTCGCAAAACATTGAGTGAATCATCGTCGCTGGCTGTCACGAAATTGTAATTTATGATGCTTATTCTCGTGTCGAAAGCCGGAGCTTCAGTTTTAATATCGCAAACACTTACATTATACCCTCCAGCAATGAGTTCTCCGGCTATATACCGGCCCAAAAATCCAAACCCTCCTATTACAAGTACATTTTTCACAGGCGATTCTTTTGTTGCAAAGATATGTTTTTCGTAATACGATTTATCGGGATAATTAATTTGCCGGATTCTAAACATGCCTGATTGATGTTATTAAAATGAAAATCGAGTGTAGTTTATATGTATGTTTGCCTCATGTTTATCGAAGGACTAACAGCTTGGGGGCTAGATGCCTGGATGATAGTTGTCATTCTGGTTGCATCCGGATTTTTGGTAGGCCTTATTAATACAATTGCCGGAAGCGGTACGGTAATTTCGTATTCGTTGTTTGTTGCCTTAGGCATGCCTGCCCCGTTGGCCAATGGTACAGTCAGGTTGGGTGTGGTTATGCAGACTTTAACATCTACCCTCGCTTTTTACCGTAACGGAAAACTCGATTTGCGCAAAGGCTGGTTGCTGGGTATTCCCATTGTTTTGGGTTCGGTTCTCGGTGCTCAGGTCGCCGCCAGTATTAACAAGGATATTTTTGAAATTATTGTCGGGGTTGCATTGCTGGTGCTGCTTGTATTTATTTTTGTTCAACCCGAAAAATGGATTGCGGGAGTTCGCGAAAAACAACTCCGTAAAGTGAGTTTTTTGCAGTACTTCATATTTTTTGCCATTGGAATTTATGGCGGGTTTCTTCATATTGGAGTCGGAATATTTTTACTGACAGCACTGGTACTTAATTCGGGTTACGATTTGGTACAGGCCAACGGCCTGAAAGTTTTTCTGGTACTTCTTTATTCTCCCTTCGCGCTGGCCGTATTTCTGATTAATGGTCAGGTTGAGTTCTTGCTGGGGTCGATTGTGGCAGTCGGTAATATTTTTGGGGGCTGGGCAGGCTCTAAGATTGCCATTAAAAAAGGCGCTGGCTTCATCAGAATTTTACTTGTTATTATAATTTTCATTTTCAGCACCTACCTGTTGGGTTTATGGTCGCTGGTCTTTAAATGGCTACATTAAAAACCGGCTGGCTTCTTCCTGTGGTTTTTTAAACCGTATGTAAAAACTTGTGCCTATTGCGGGTGTGGTTTCAAACCAAATTTTTGCACCCATCTGGTCGATGATATTTTTAACCATACTCAGTCCCAGCCCCATGCCACTGCTTTTGGTTGTAAAATTTGGCTGGAAAATTTTCGATTGCATTTCGCTATCGATACCCGAACCATTGTCGGTGATGGCAAACAGGTAGTGTTCCGAATCGCCTGTAAGGTGCAGGCTGATTTTTCCTTTTGTATGTTCCTCAATTGCCTGTATGCTATTCTTTATCAGGTTGTTGAATACGCGGGTCATTTGTTCAGGGTCTGCATCAATTATAGCTTTGCTATCGGTCACAATGCGAATTTCGAAATCGATATCTTCGTATGATGACCGGAACAGGTTAACCGATGAGATTATTTTTTCTCCGAGGTCCACCTGTTGCATTCTGGCCTGCGGCATTTTTGCAAAATTGCTGAACTCGCTGGCTATGGCCGACAGTGTATCAATCTGTTCGATAATGGTTTGGGTTACTTTATCGAGTGTTTGCTGCCATTCCGGGTTGTTGGGCGTATAAGTCTGTTTTAGGTGCTGAATGCTGAGCTTCATTGGAGTGAGCGGATTTTTAATCTCATGAGCAATTTGTTTGGCCATTTCGCGCCATGCCGATTCACGTTCCGATTTTGCCAGCATACCTGCACTTTCGGCCAGTTCATCAATTTTTTTGTTGTATTCCCGTATCAGACTGCCCAATTCATCTTTTCGGTCGTATTCAATTTTTTCGGATTTAGTACCCAAATCGATGGTTTTTATTTTCTCCTGAAGATACGCCAGTGGCTTGGTCAGTTGGTTTGCAATAAATATGCCCATGACCACGCTGAGCATTATCAGTAATAAAAATACATTGGCAAATGCCATGGCAAAATCGGTGATTTCCTTGTTTAATTCATCCTGACGCGAGAAATATGGCAGGTTAATATAGGCAACCACTTCGCCCTGATTATTTCTGAATGGAACGTAGGCCGACAGGTAATCGGCTTTTCCAATTCGTTCGCTGATAATAACAGACCCGGTATTTTTTTGCCGGAGTTGCCTTACGGCTTTAGGGTGCATAAATCTGCCCTGTAAGCCTTTGTCGAATACCTCTTCGCGCGATGAGGCTATCAGATTTCCATGGGTGTCGAACAGATTGATATCCGTGTAGAAAACATTACTGAATTTTACAAGCAAAGAGTTTATGTAACTGGTATTTGTCTCATTGAATTCAGTTTCATCTCCAATCTTGTGTTCTAATTCCACCATCACCGATTGCAGCTTGTCGCGAAGCATTTGGTTATGGCGCTCTGCATACCCGTCAATTATAAAGTAAATCGAAATTGAACCAATTATCAGAATTGAAAGTACGATGATAAAAACTATTGAGAACTGAATTCTGTTTTTTAAGCTTCCTGTATCGGTCTCTTTTTTTCTGCCGATACGCTTGCCCAGTTGAAACAGGCTGAATCCGGTGAAAATCACGAAAAAGAGGTAGGAGAATGATATCAGGTGTCGTTGGAAACCGGTTTCCTCAATACTCATTACAATAATATTTTCATCATCGGGATAGTAGTATAGGTGACTGTATCCATTTACTTCATTAAGCATAAAATCGGATGTATCCCTGTTAAAACCGATGTTTAAGGGATACTCAAATTCACCTTTTTTAATAATTAACCTTCCCCGGTTATATTTTGCGTAACTATAATCTTTGAGGGTCTTTTTTTGAGCATATTTTTTATCGAGCAGCAGTTCGGGGTAGCCAAGACCTTCGCTAAAAAGTTTGCTGTTCAGTTCAATAAACATCTGTACGCTGGGGTTCCCGGGTTTCTCATAACTGTAATATCCAAAGTATGAAATTCTTCCATCGTGGTTATCAAGAAAATAGAAATTTGTGCCGGGTAGTGGAATCCCGTTGTCACGCAATAGTTCGCCAAAGAACGAAAAACAGTGGCACATAGTATTATCGGGTTGAACCAGCAAACTATCGGTTGGCGTGCATAACGAAACCTGTAAGTCGTATTTGTTCAGGTAGCCTTTAATGTAATTCGATTGTATGTATTGATACAGGCTATCGGCTTTACTTGCAAGAACAAAGCTTTCGATTTTTGAGTCCTGCATGATGTCGTTTCCTGTGTTGGTAAGGAAAAATTCGGCACCTGCGTCGCGTTCGTTGGCCAGATTATTTGCCAGTACTTTTCGCGACTCGAGTTCTTTTTCAGAAACTACCTGAAGTGCTTTCTCTGAGAGAAAAAGCGATATTAAGAATAAAATGATAATGTGGGCATACCAGTTGTACGAATGAACATTACGATGAACCCAAAATGCTGTAAACGCAATGAGCATAAAAATACACGGGCCAATCAGCTCCGAAAACTGATGCCGGCCAACCAAAAACCAGATAACTGTTACGGCAACTAATGCAACAGCAAACGAAACAAAGTGAATCTGTTTTGCAAACACCGAGATCAGCCTGTCGATAAATACAATAACTCCTACCAACAGCAACATCATCATGGCAAGCATAAATATGCTGTATTGCGAGAACCGTAAAATCCGCTCAGGGTCAATTTCGACCGATGAATTAATAATGAAGCTTTCGATGCGATTCCCGGTGAGCCACTGAATTGTAAAGATTACCACAGCCACCGATACGCTCAGGATAATTGTCGTCGATTTTTTTACCTTGTTAAATGAAGGGTTAAAATGACGGCAGAAAACACCAATCCAGACACTTAGCAGAATCAGGTTGAGACCCAGATCGCCAGGAGAAGGCAGCCAAAACGACTCGGCATAGTATTCAGGTGTAAATAGTTCCAGCAATGAAAAAGCAATCGGATAATGAAACTTCAGCATGAAAAACCGTAACAGAACCATGTCAGCAGCTAGTGCTGTTAAAATGAGCAGCGCATTAATATTCATTTTTATCAGATACACTGATAAAGATGCCAGAAACCAGGCGAATAAAAGAAATGCTGCAAAAAATACCACCGGCGGTAAAAAGGATACAGGATGCGAAGCTGCGGTTTCCTCAATATAGAACAGCGCAGATTTATCGTAATTTACAGCAATAAATCCCGGGTTGCTGAATTGTCGGTATTCACAGCCATCGGGGATGTTTAGTACGGGGTTAAATCCCTCATTCAGAAATTCATTTTTGTAGCTGTATTCGTGATAAACCAGAAATAAATACACATAAGTATAGTTATTGTACTTACTGATGCGTGACAGGTAGCTGCCGTCGGCCAGTTGAATGATTTGCCGGTCCGCGTTCAGACTATCGGCATGTAATGGGGCCGGAATACGGTTTGTCGACCATGCAATGAGTTGGGTGGAATCATAAACAAAAATGCCGGATTGCTTTGTGCGGAATAACTCTGTGTATCGGTAAAACACCACGGAATCGGGTTTTTCGGCAGTTGATTTTCTGATGAGTTCCTGAAACTCTTTATCAGCCCATTCAATTTCATCCGATAAGGTTTTTGAGATTGATTCTGCATTGATTCCCGCAGAATAATTGTCTTTTGAAAGGTATTGCAACAAGTGCGCGAGCATCAATGCAACAATAAATGCGACAAAAATGATTATTTGCTTTTTCATGCTGCGAATCATTACAAAACCTAATTATTGTGTAAAAATAGTAATTTGAAGCGAAATAATACTGTGTTTGCAAACCGGTTTCTATAAAATAAAAAACCCGGCTATACACCGGGCTTTCTGGTATGAAGTTAACGCTATTTTTTAATAATTGCCGATAATACTTTTTCTTTATCGAGTTTTTTTGTACAGAAAAACCAATCGTAGCAGGTAGTGTTCTCGTCTTTGCTTTCCATCCGTTCTTTTGCTACTCCACACGAACCCGCTGTTGGAACAATAACGTCATCACCGGGGCGCCAGTCGGCAGGTGTTGCCACGCTGAAGGCATCTGCTGTTTGTAATGCAATCACTACACGGTATAATTCATCAAAATTTCGGCCTAAACTGAGTGGGTAATAAATTATTGTTCTGATAATTCCCTTGGGATCAATCACAAAAACTGCCCTGACAGCCTTGGTGTTGCTTTCTCCCGGCATCATCATACCGTATTTCCCGGCTACTTCCATTGTGATGTCTTCGATGAGGGGAAATTTTACTTCCACATCTTTCATTCCTTTGTACTCGATTTTTTCTTTGATAGTCCTCAGCCAGGCAATATGACTGTAAAGACCATCGACCGAAAGCCCCACGAGCTTGCAATTGGCTTTGGCAAATTGATCCTCCATCGAGGCAAAGGTCATAAATTCGCTGGTACAAACCGGTGTGAAATCAGCAGGGTGGCTGAATAAAATTACCCAACTTCCGGCATAATCCGAAGGGAAATTTATGGGGCCCTGGGTGGTTACTGCTTTAAATTCAGGAGCCGGTTCACCAATACGCGGCATGCTAATCACTTTGTTTTCATCCATTTTTTTAAACTTTAATTGTTATTTCGAGATTAAGAATATTCGTCTGGTTAATAAACAACCTATTAACAGATAAAATGCATAAATGTTCTGTGAAAGTAACTAAGTGTCCAATATTATTCGGTCAGCGAAAAACTGCGAAAATTGCCACAATCATATTGTTGCAACTGATATATTCCGTGTTTTACCAGCTCATCTGCAACAACATCAAAGAAGGCCGTAACCCCATTGGGGTCATGGGTGTCGGCACTCAGGGTTAGTTTACCGCCATGTTGGTGTATGGTTTTTATCATTTCCCACGAGGGGTAGGGTTCGGTACCATGTTTTTTATACAGCGAACGGGTGTTAATTTCTGTCACAATGCCCGATGAGGCCAGCATAAGTGCAGCCTCGTGTTCCTGATCGGCATACCATGTTTCCTCTATTATTCCAGGATAACGCCGGTTTAAAAACATTTTAATTTTATCGGCATGACCGGTTATATCATACCCACCCCGGCTGACCATCTGATGAAGTGTATCGAAATAGTGCTTTACCAATTCTGCGGCATTGTTGTTGAACAAACGATGAAATCCTTTTTGAAAACCTTCGTAACTGCCATCGATCTCCATGATGTCGTCGCAGTTATTTTTTTTAAGGAAATGTATGGAACTGATTACATAGTCAGGCTCGTATTTATTTACCATCGAGGCATCTGAAATACCGGGAATAAAATCTGCTTCAAATCCCAGATAAATCTGAATTCGCTGCCCCCATTTTTCTTTAAGCCGCCTGATTTCGTCACAATAATCACCCGCTTTTCCCGGCCGGATACACCAATCGAAATGTTCAAAACTAAGAGGAGCATGGTCGGAAAATCCATACACCATCAGGCCTGCAGCAATGGCAGGTTCCAGATAATCTTCGGGAGCATGTGTGCCATCGCTATAGTTTGTATGGCTATGTAGGTTCGAAGGGAACAATTGTATTATTACATCTTAATAAACCTGCGGTACAACACCGATTCGGCTCCCTGAATTTTGAGGAGGTATGCCCCCGACTTTAGTCCATTTATATTTATTGGCTTTCCATCATAGATGAATTCATGACTTAATAAACGTCCATTCAAATCGGTAATCGACACAGCCCATGTTTCATTTGAGGCTAAACCGCTGATAAACAGCTCGTTGTTTGCCGGAACCGGATGTAAGCTAATGGCTTGTTCCAAATGCGTTGAGTTTACTGCAGTAGAACAGTTAATCGCATTTATCTGAAGCATTGCTGCGGCACTTTCGCAAGCCTGAGTCTCGATTTCCCAATCATAAAAGTAGTAATAGTAACCTGTCGGATTTTGCGTGGCACTGCTGCGTTTTATGCTGCATACATTTGCAATGGTGTAAGGAAAACTCAGATAGGACTGTTCATTAGTCCTGAACAGGTTGGGACTTCCCATTCCCACCAGTTGCAGGTCGTTGCCGGTAGGAACAGCCAGGTTAAGGTCTACACGGTTCACTCCGTTGGGGCAATAAACCGACAGCGTTTGCAGTGTGTTTAAAGAAGCATCACGCAGCGCAAACTGACGAACACCGGCCCCATCGGCGTTCACTTCCACCGACAAAATGGTAAAAGGAATGTATGCGTCAAAAACCAAATAATGTATATAGTCGGGGTTGCCGAAATATCCTCCGCCAAGATTACTCTGGTCTTCGCCCACATAATAGCTGGCAGTTTCGTCAAAGGTTTTAACCCAATACTGTGTATCATCCGGTATTGGCTGATGTTCCCACGTGTTACCCGTGTGCACAACATCGCTGCAATTGGGGTCGGCATACCAATGGGTATTTGGGTTACTGCCCGCCGTGAGTGTAAACAGCGAATCGATGCAAACAGTTGCTGTTTCTACCGCAGGAGCATTATCGAGCAATACAGTTATATAGTCCTCCTTCAGACAAGTATTGTTACCAAAACTATTCGTTACATAAAGACTTACAGTGAATGTTCCACTCTGATTGTACAGATGAAAAGGATGCTCAAAGTCTGATGTTCCTCCATCACCAAAATCCCAGTGATATGTTTCGGGATTATTTATCGACTGATTTTCGAACTGAACACGGCCATTACATGTGTTGGTATGGTCAGCTGTGAATGCTGCATAAGGAACTCCGTTTTCCTGAACACACTGCCATTCGATTTCGAAACCCTGAAGTGCGAGACCTACATCTGAACTGAAAACAATGGTTATTGAACCTCCCGAAGAAGTGATGCTTCCGGGGTTTCCGTTTGTATTGCAGTAATACGTGTTGTTAATCAGTGGTGCCGAAGTGCTGCTCCCGTCGTAAAAGGCGATGTAGTCGTAATCGCAGGAGCTGCCCGATCCGGGTTCTATGTCGAACTGATTTATGGTAAGCATTACCTGTGTTGCACCGGGAGGGCTGATGGTAAATGTCGAATAAGTATTGTCGTTATAAGGGTTCAAGGGTCCACCGGAATCATACAGGGTTCCCTGACAATGAGTGCTCGAAATCGATCCACTGGTTGGCATCAGGGTCAGACAGGGTAATTCTGAGTTGATTGAAATATAGTCCGTTTTAATTTCGGTATCGCTTCCACAAGTACCTCCATCTGCCAGCAGACTAACCGTAAAAGTACCCGCAGTGGTGTAGGTATGTTGCGGGTTTACTTCAGTACTGGTTGAACCATCTCCAAAATTCCATTCGAAAGTACTGCCGTTGATACTGTAGTTTAAAAATTTTACAGTAAAAGGAACATCGCAATTCTGGGTATAATCGGCAGTAAAATCAGCCACTACAGTGGGAACATATTCGCCACCCACACCAATTGCATAGAATGCATTGGTCACCTGTTCCACTTCTTCGGAGCATGCCCCGTAGTAGTCGATGGTTGCCTGAATTGCATAAAAGCGGGCATCCATGTAGTTGGATGTGTTTGTCAGGTAAACCGTTAACAATCTGAACGCAATATCAGCGGCGGCATCCATACCAAGGCCGGTTATTGAATAGTCGTGACCGAGGTCATTGGTTCCGCTGCCTCCTTCCGAAATCAGATAAAACCAATAACTCAGAGGTCCGCAGTTGCGGTGTACACCCCCATGATCGCCCGATTCGAAATACCAGTTTTCGCCATGATAGGTGTCAGGTAATCCGTATAATTTGGGGTCAGATACCGACCTGAAGGGATATGCAATATCTTCGCCAATGGTCCAGTCGGCGTAATCGGGTGCTGCATAAAATTCAATAACGGTTCCGAAAATATCACTGAACGCTTCGTTGAGTGCCCCCGACTCGTCCTGATAGTTAAGGGCTGCAGTATAGGAAGTAAGGCCGTGTGTAATTTCGTGTCCACAAATATCAACGGTTGTAAGCGGAGTGCGTGTTTCGTCTCCGTCCCCGTAAGTCATGCATTCCCCGTTCCAGAATGCGTTTACATTGTTTGAATACCCTTGCTCAACAAGGTTGAAGTGAACATAACTATTCAGTTGAAATCCATAATTATCGATGCTGTTGCGACCGTGTACCTGATAATAATAATCGTAGGTTCTTTCGGTGGCGAAATGTGCATCGGTGGCATACTGATCGAGTTGTGCATTAACATTGTTCCAGCTATTATCGCTGTCGGTAAAGTCGATGGCGCCCCCGTAGTTTGTTGTCAGCTGGCAGTTGTATGTGTTTATCCCGTCGCCACGACCTGATTCCCGCAAATGGTAAGTACCGCCGGTATAGTCGGTGGTAATGGTGCGGGTACCGCTATACGCT
>Ga0116149_1002421_pt1 | contig 20570 bp, 17 predicted proteins | sample AD_UKC057_MetaG_FD_89787 | JGI IMG/M metagenome (GOLD analysis project Ga0116149, IMG submission 89787) | Active sludge microbial communities of municipal wastewater-treating anaerobic digesters from USA - AD_UKC057_MetaG | ecosystem: Engineered > Bioreactor > Anaerobic > Digestate | place: USA... | reverse complement strand
GTCGTCATCGCGACCGCGAACATCGCGCTGCAGGAGCAGCTCGTCAGGAAGGACCTGCCGATGCTCGCGAGCGTGCTGCCGTGGCCGTTCACCTTCGCGCTGCTCAAGGGCCGCAACAACTACGTCTGCCTCGACCGCATGGCCGAGAGCGAGGCGCGCGGCGAGCTGCGCGGGCTCTACTACGACGACCAGCAGCGGCAGGTCGACGACGTGCTCGCGTGGGCCGAGGCGACAAAGACGGGTGACGTCTCCGAGCTGGCGTTCATCCCGCACGCTCAGGTCTGGTCGAAGTTCTCCGTCGGCTCCGACGACTGCAAGGGCGACGGCTGCCCGTTCCGCGACGACTGCTACGCCGAGCACGCGAAGGCGACGGCGCAGGGCGCGGACATCGTCGTCACGAACTACCACATGCTCTTCGCGCACCTCGCCGTGCGTCAGGCGACGGGGCAAGACCTCGTGCTGCCTGCGTTCGACCTGCTCGTGCTCGACGAGGCGCACGAGGCAGCGGAGATCGCCCGCGAGTTCTTCGGCTTCACGCTGTCGGAGCACACCTTCGGACGGCTCGCCTCGGCGGCGGCCGACCTCGGGAACAAGCAGCTCGCGGGCGAGCTTCGCCAGGAGGCGCAGCGCCTGTTCGCGACGCTCGCCGACTTCGCCCGCTCGCCCCGCTACAAGAAGCGGCTCAAGGCGCCGGGCTTCGCCAACGACGCTGCCCTCCAGCGCGCGCTCGGCAAGCTCGTGGCGCTCGCCAAGGCCCGCGCCGAGGACGAGCTCGCGGACAAGAAAGAGCGCGTCACGGCGCGCAACGTGGCCAAGAACGCGGCCACGGCGGGCGCTCGCCTCGCCGAGGGGCTCGCGCAGTCGAACGCGGGCTGCGTGTACTGGCTCGACCTCGACAACAAGGGGCGCACCAAGCTCCGCTCGAAGCCCATCGACGTGAGCGAGCTGCTGCGCGAGGAGCTGTTCGCCCGCTGCCCGTCGGTGTCGCTCGTGAGCGCGACGCTCACCACCTCGGGCACCTTCGACTTCGTGCGCCGCGAGCTCGGCGTGCCCGAGGGCGCGCTCGAGGTCGTCGCAGAGACGCCCTTCGACTTCGCGTCGCAGGCGCTCCTCGTCGTGCCCGAGCGGCTGCCCGATCCGCGCGACGCCGACTTCATCGACGAGGCCTCGCGCATCTTCCAGCTCGTGGTCGACGCCTGCGACGGCCGCACGCTGGGCCTCTTCACGTCGTACCGGAACCTGAACGCCGTCTACGAGCGGCTCGATGGGAGGGAACACCGCGTGCTGCGCCAAGGCGAGCTTCCGCGCGCGGAGCTGACGCGCCTTTTCAAAGAGGACGTCGGCTCCATCCTGCTTGGGACCGAGAGCTTCTGGACCGGCATCGACGTCGCGGGCGAGGCGCTCACCGCGCTCGTCATCGACAAGCTGCCGTTCCCGCCGCCCGACGACCCGGTCATCGACGCCATCTGCGAGCGCGACCCGCGCGCCTTCGACAACTACCTCGTGCCGCTCGCGATCATCGCTCTGCGCCAGGGCGTGGGGCGCCTCATCCGCTGCAAGACGGACGTGGGCGTCGCCGTCATCCTCGACAAGCGCATCGCGGAGAAGGGCTACGGGAAGAAGTTCTTGAAGAGCCTGCCGCCGATGCTCACCACCCGGCGCGTCGAGAACATCACCCGCTTCCTCGAGGAGGCTGCCTATGCGCGCGCGAGTTGATGCGGCGCTGACGCTCGACGCCCGCGAGGTGCCGCCGAAGGTCGTCGAGCGCCTGTGCCGGATGCTGTCGTTCCCGAACCCCGCGTTCCTCGATCGCCTGCGCATGGGGCTGAACCCTGGCGCCGAGCTCGAGACGGTCTGCTTCGTCGAGCAGGCGGGCGGCGAGCTACGCCTCCCGCGCGGCGCCATCCACGTGCTCAGGCGCGCGGCCGCGCAAGACGGGCTCATCGTCGCCTGCGACGACGCACGCGTGCTGCCCGAGGAGCAGCTCGACGTACCCGCGCTCGGGCTCCGCGACTACCAGTCGAACGCGGTCGCGAAGCTCGCGAAGGTCACACAGGGCACGGTCGTCATCCCGTGCGGTGGCGGCAAGACGCGCGTCGGGATGGGCGCGATCGCCAAGCTGCGCACGCCGACGCTCATCCTCGTCCACACCCTCGACCTGGCCGAGCAGTGGCTCGGGGAGCTGAACGACAAGTTGGGCGTCGAGGCCGGGCTCGTCGGCGATGGCGAGGAGCGCCCGGCGCCCGTGACCGTCGCCGTCATCCAGGCGCTCGTGCGCTGGGAGACCTCGAAGCTCGAGGCGTTCCTCGGCGGCTTCGGCCTGCTCATCCTCGACGAGGCCCACCACGTCGCCGCCAGCACGTTCCACTCGGTGGTCGACCGCTGCCCCGCGCGGTACCGGCTCGGCCTCACCGCGACGCCGGATCGGGAGGACGGGCTGACCGCGCTGCTCGACCTGTTCCTGGGTGCGCCGCTCGTCACCATCACGCACGACGAGCTGGTCGCGGCGGGCGTCCTGACGGTGCCCGACATCCACAGTATCGAGACGAACTTCACGTACCTCTACACCGGTGCGGAGGACTACGCGCCGATGCTCGCCGCGGTCGCGAGTGACCCGGCGCGCAACGCGCTCATCGTCGAGCACGTGGTCTCCGAAGCCCGCGCCGGCCACGTCTGCCTCGTGCTCTCCGGGCGCATCGACCACTGCCACGCGCTCGCCGCCGCCATCGAAGCCGAGGGCGTCTCGGCGGCGGTGCTCACCGGAGAGGTCAAGCGCACCGTCCGCAAGGAGCTGCTCGATCGCGCCCGCGCCGGGGAGCTGGCGGTCATCGTTGCGACGAGCCTTGCCGACGAGGGCCTCGACCTGCCACGCCTCTCTCGCGTGTTCCTCGCGTACCCGGGCCGTGCGCGCGGACGCACCGTGCAGCGCCTCGGGCGCCTGATGCGCCCGCACGCCGAGAAGACGGACGCCGCGCTCTTCGACTTCGTCGACCGGAAGGTGCCGCTCCTGCGCCGCCACCACCTCGAGCGTAGGAAGCTCTACGCCGAGGTGCTGGGCGTCCCTGCGTCGAAGCTCGGCACGCGCAGAGGAGCCGCATGAGCGCGCTCGGCCCCGACGAGAACACCATCCGCGCCACTTGGCGCTGGCTCGCCCACGGCGCGCACGGCGTCTCGGAGGTGCGCGTCATCCGCCCCGCGGGCGGCATCATCGGCATCGGCTTCTTCGACGATGAGGATGCGTTCGTCCGCGAGTGCGTGCGCACGAACGCGGCGGGCAACGTCTACGTCGGCATCCAGCCGCGCCCGCGCCGCCTCTTCGACGCGGCCCCGAACGTCGTGCGTCCGCTCAAGACCGGCGCCGGTCGCAAGGACATTGAGGTCATCACCGCCACGGTCATCGACCTCGACCCGGTGCGCCCGAAGGACACCGCCAGCACCGACGCCGAGCTCGCGCTCGCGATGGCCGCCGCGAACGAGGCCATCGCATGGTGCGAGTCCGAGGGGCTCGTGCGTCCGCGCCTGATGATGAGCGGGAACGGCGCGCAGCTCTGGTTCGCGTTGCCGCCCACGGTGCTCGAGGGCGAGCGCCGCGAGCGGCTCCAGGCCGGGCTCAAGGCCTTCGAGACGAAGGTGCGCGAGCGCGCGCAGACCGACGCGGTCCACGTCGACTCGATCCACGACGTCGCGCGCATCATCAAGGTGATCGGCACCGTCAGCCACAAAGGCGACGGCAAGGGCGACCGCCCGCACCGCGTGAGCGCCGCGCTCTCCGGCTTCGACCGCAGCGAAGACGACAAGCTCCTCGCTCGCCTCGACGTCGAGCCCGAGCCGACGCTGCCCGTCGTCGCCCCGCGCGTCTCGCTCCCGATCGTGGGCAACGTGGCGGCGCCCGGCACCACGAAGGCGAAGCGCACGCCGGAGGGCGAATACGACTGGGAGCACCCGGTCGAGATGTGCGGCCCCATCCAGCGGCTCTGGGACCACGGCGCTGAGGACCGCAGCGTCGCCATCTTCGACATGGTGCGCTTCTTCGCGCACAAGGGGCTCGGGCTCGATGAGATCACCGAGCTGGTGCTCGAGTACGACCGCCGGGGCTTGGGCAAGCTGCGCGGTCGCGACGGCGTTCGCTACGTCGCCAAAGCCCACGAGAAGGTGCTCGCCACTGTGCGCACCGACGGCTCCATCGCGCCGCCGTGCCACTCGCTCCAGAAGATCGGCTTCTGCAAGGTGAACGTCGAGCCGACGGCGCGGTGCGACCTCTACGACGTCGTCTTCGATATCGAGAGGGCGATCGAGGCCGTGCCCGCCGACACGCCCGCGCGCGAGCTGGAGTACCGGCTCAAGCCCATCCTCGACGCCATCGCGCACCGCGACCCGTCGGTGCAGTCGAAGTACCTCGGCGCCGTCGAGAAACGCTTCGGGCTGAAGGCCAAGGACCTGCGCAAGGCGGTCGCCAAGGCGGCCACCACGCCCTCGCGCGAGGACGGCGAGGGCACCGATCCCGAGAGCAGCGACGAGGACATGGAGGGCGCGATCTTCGAGGACGCGTCCTGCTACTACTGCATGACCGCGCGCGGCGAGTCGAAGGTCATCTCGTCGTTCACCATCGAGCCGACGATGCGCGTCCTCACTGAGGACGGCGAGATGATCTTCGGCGACGCGCTCACCGACAGGCACGGCAAGGTGCCGGGGCTACGCCTCCCGCTCACCGCGTTTCACAGCAAGCGCGACCTCATTCGCCAGCTCCCGTCCGCTGACCTCCAGTGGACCGGCAGCGACAACAACGTCCAGGGGCTCCTGCGAGTGCTCGCGCGCCGGGAGATCCCGCGTCGTCCGGGCTCCAACATGCTCGGCGACTACAAGAGGGGCGAGCACCACGTCTGGCTCGGGCCGAACTGCGCCATCGGGAAGGACGGCTTCATGGAACCGTCGCCCGTGATGTACGTCCCGAGCGGCGCCTCGCTCGACAAGCGCATCGCCTACGTGAAGGTCGACGAGGACACGTTCCTCGAGGTCGCGGCGACGGTCTTCCGCTGCCTGCCGCAGGTGAACCGGCCCGAGGTGATGCTGCCCGTCATCGGCTGGTTCTTCGCCACGCCGATGAAACCGCGCTTCATGGAGAGGGTCGGCACGTTCCCGACGCTCTTCGTCTGGGGCACGCAGGGCTCGGGCAAGTCGAGCCTCTGCATCGACATCATGTGGCCGCTGTTCGGCATCCGCGACGCCGAGCCGTACTCCGCGACGGAGACCGAGTTCGCGCTCCTCAAGCTCCTCACGTCGACGCGCTCGGTGCCCGTCTTCATCGACGAGTACAAGCCCTACGACATGCAGCGCCAGCGGCTGAACACCCTGCATCGATACCTGCGCCGGCTGTATCGAGGCGAGACCGAGGAGCGCGGGCGTCCCGACCTCAAGGTGAACAGCTACCACCTGCAGGCGCCCGTCTGCGTCGCGGGCGAGACGCGTCCCACGGAGGCCGCGCTGCTCGAGCGCATCGTCACCGCGAACCCGGACAAGACAACGCTCGCGCAGAACCCGACCGCGCGCGCCGCCTACAAGGAGCTGCGCTCGGTGGACCTGGTGCTGTTCGCCCCGCGCTACATCCAGTTCTGCCTCGGGCGCGACTTCGACGCCGACCTCGAGGTCGCGCGCGCCGTGGCCAAGGCGCTCCTCGACGGTCGCAAGGTGCCTGTACGCATCGTCGAGAACCTCACCGCCATGCTGCTCGGCGTGCATCTCTTCGAGGAGTTCGCCAAGCACTGCGGCTGCGAGCTCCCCGACGAGCTCGGCGTCGAAGCCGCCGTCAACGCCGTCCTCGAGGACGTGCTCGAGACCGATCACGGCGTGAAGAACGCCCTCGACCACTTTCTCGAGATGCTCGGCGTGATGGCCGTGCAGGGAGACCTCAAGCACAAGGTCCACTACGTGTTCGAGGACGGGCACCTCGCCGTCCACCTCGAGAGCGCCTACGACGCCTTCCGCGCGCACTGCAAGCGCATCGACTACGAGGGCGAGATGGTCGACCTGAAGGCGCTGCGCCGCCTCGTCACCGAGAGCAAGAAGCAGGGCGGGTTCGTCACTGCCGAGAGCGAGCGCGTCACCTTCGACAGCGGGAGACGCCGCGCGTTCCTCGTCGACCTCAGCAAGACCAAGGTCGTCACCGCCGACGACTTCCCGACGCCCGAGGCGGGCGGCAGCAGCGGTTTCCGCGATAACTTCAAGGGCCGCTACGGTCGCGACGACTCATGACTTCAACGTCTTGTCGTCCGGGAGCGGCACGCCGAGGGCGCGGGCCTCGCCGAGCATCTTGATCGCCTTGGCGCGTGCCTGCGTCTTGTTGCGCGCCAGCTCGTCGCTGCCCGACGTCTTCCGCTTGCCCTTGGCAGGCTTCTCCTCGCGCGGCTCACTCTGCTTGTCGCCGAGGAGCCGGAGGTTCGCGAGGCTCGGGTCGAAGTGGACGTGGCGCGGATTGAGCGGCAGGCGCAGCATCCCCGGGCGGTCCGTCGACGACTGGAGGAGCGCCTTGCGCTCGGCCGCGGTCATGCCGGCGTACCCGTCGGGCTGGTCGGCGACGAACGCGTTGCGCAGCTCGACGAGGTCCACCTCGCGCTCGTCGAGCTGGAGGTGCGGGGCCTTCTTCAGCCAGCCGCCTTCCTCGACGTCGGGTGCCGCCGCCCGCGCCGCCGCGAGTCGGAGGAGCCGCGCGAACTTCGCATCGCTGACGCGAAAGGCGGCGAGCAGCTCGCCGTTGAGGCGGACCACGTGGCGCTCCGGCTCGGAGGCGAACACCAGCTCGACGTCCTCGAAGATCGCCTCCTTGGCCTTCGCGCGGGCCGCCCAAGACTCGGGCCAGAGCAGCTTCAGCGCGCGGTGCAGCCGGAGCCCCGGCGCGTCGAGCCCGAGCTCAACGTGGCCATCGCCCATCAGCCGCGCCTCCCTTCGCCCTGCGACGACCACCGCGACCGCGTCGGCGCCCGACGCGCGCCGCAGCTCGAGGATCGGCCCGCGCTGCCTGCTTCCCTCGTCGGTGGCGAGCACCACCAGGGTGCGCCCCACGCGGCGCTCCAGGACCCCGAGGGGCAGCAGCCCTTCGAGCGCGGCGACGCAGGTGGCCGCGAGCGCCTCCTCGGCACACACGCGCGCCACGACGGGCCCAAGGGCCGCCGCGCGATCGAGGGCGAGCACCGCGAGCTCGGTCTTCGTCAGCGGGATGGGCTCGCACTCAGCGGGCACGTTCCCACAGACCGCGACGAACCCGCCGTCGCGCTCGTGGACCTGGCGCGGGCAGCCGTCACCGCCGCCGTTGGGACACGGGAACACCCCGGCGCGCTCGCCGGTGGGCTTCAGGTGGGGCTTGAGCAGCGCGAGGTCCTGGCCGAAGCGCTCCTGCCACTCGGCGAGGACCGCGCGGTTCCAGGGCGCTGCCTCAAGCGAACGCTGCAGCCGGAGCAAGGTCTGCATCCTGTGCCTCCCCGATGGGCGTCTTCACGAACCCGCGCAAAGCGAGCCACTGCTCGACGAGCGTCGCGTCCTCGTTGCGGGTGTAGCTCGCGATGTTGTTCGGGCGGATGGTCACCGTGCGCGGGGTCTTCTGGCCGGTGAACCTCACGAGGAAGCTCGCCTTCACGAGCCGTCCCTTTGGCACCGAGCGCCCGTGCGCGGCCCACGCGGCGAAGAGGTCCTTGGCCTTGTGCGTGGTGCTCTCGCCGTAGGCGCCGCCCCAGTAGACCTGCAGCTCCTTCAGCACGACCGAGTCGATGCCCTCGACGTCGCTGCAGATGAGCGATTCGGCGCCGGCCTCCTGGAGCGGATCGAGCGTGAACTTCGCCGTGTCCGGGAAGTGCTTGGCGTCGTCGAAGAGCAGGACGCCGACCAGCTCGCGGTAGTGCTCGGCGAGCTTCTTGTTGCCCTCGGCGTTGATGGCAAGCTCGCCGAGCCCCTCGTCGTACTTGAGCAGGTCGTACTTCTCGGGCCGGTAGTACACCGAGGTGGTCTTGGCCTTCTCGATCGCGCCCTCGCGCTTGTACGGATCGCCGCGTCGCACGAGAAACCAAACGCCGTCGGCCCGCGGGAAGATGAACAGCTTGCAGGTGCGCCCGCGCTTCATGAGGTCGAGCCGCACGCCCATCGTGTCCTCGAACGCCCGCACCCGCTTCGCGCCGGGCACGTGGTACCGCGTGTCGGCGCCATCCTTCGCCTGGAAGTAGACGAAGGTCCGCTTGCGATCGAGCAGCACCTGCTCGGCGTGCTTCTGCTCGAGGAGCGCGGGCGCTCGCAGCCGCACCTGCACCGCGACGTCGGCGGGCGTTGGCTCGTCGTCGAGATCGAGCTCCACCTTCGCGGCCTCGGCCGCCTCGAGCAGCGCGTCCATGCCGGGCTGGGTGGCCATCTCGTCGACGTAGTAGAGGTCGTCGATGAGCGTGCTGGGGGGCTGCTCGGGCGCCATGAGCACGCCGGCGATCGCCTCGTAGTCAGGGCCGGCGCCGTTGAACGCGCCGAAGTTCACGCCGCGCTCGGCGAAGTAGTCGGCGTGCCTGCCGAGGAGCGCCATCAGAAACTGCGGCCGGACGGCGCGAAGCGTCTCGGCATTGGCGAAGTGTCGGAGCTTGAACGAGGCCATGGCTCAGCCCTCCTCGACGATGATGTGGACGTCGTGCGACGTCGGACTGGTGGGGATGGGCGTGAACGGCATGGCGATGGGTCTCCTCGGACGATTAGCGTCAACTGAACTCTGAACACTTTGGACACGGCGAAGCCGTGGTCAGAGCAGGCTCCTTTGCGGGTTCGATCCATCGGTCACGAACTTCAGGGTCTCCAAGCGGATCTGCATCGCCTGGTTCGACACGTTGGAGAAGTTGCCCTTCGCGATGACCTCGGCGGCGAAGTCACGCAGCTCCGGAAACCACTCGCCGGCCTCCTTGCGCTTCGCAAAGTGGTCGATGGTGAGCGGGCCGCCGTTCACCTCGCGCGCGGTCGCGATGACGTCGGTTGCGGGCATCAACAGGAACGACGCGAACTTGTCGGCCTGCTTCTCGGCGTCGTCGCGCTGCTTGTCGCGGCAGACGATGGCCTGGCTCGCCTTCGTGCCGGGCTCGCGCGAGAAGAGCGGCAGCGTGACCTTCTCCATCTCAAGGAGCGGGCGATGGAGCTGCCAGTGGCCGATCTCATGGCCGATGGTGAACGAGAAGCGCCCTTCGTTGCCCTCGAGCGAAGAGTCGATGACGACGAGTCCGTCGTCGAGCCACGTTGCGCCGAGCACGTCGGGCTTGTTGAGGCGCGCGCGCAGATCGTCGACTTCGAAGCGGAGGTTGAGGATGTGCTCGACGATCGCGTCGACCGGGATGGGCGGTCGAGGCGGTTGGCCCTTCCACGCAGCGTACTTGCGCAGCAGCTCCTTGGTGGCGCTCTCGATCTGCGCGGGCGCGAGGTACGGGATCTTGATCGGCAGCGTCACTTCTTCCCCTTCTTCCTCGCGTCGAGCATCTCCATGAGCTTCTCGCCGGTCAGTTTCCGCTCGCCGACGGTGCGAAGGAACTCCGGCATCGTGGGGTCGGCCTTGACGACCTTGAGCGCGTCGTCGGGCACGCGCCCCGCGAGCTGCATCAGCTCGTCGAACTCGTCCTGAAGGAGATCGGCCAGCTTGCGGATAACGTCTTCGGCAGGCGGGGTCTTCTCGTCCAGCGTCTCGATGCGTGACAGGTACGTCGGAGAGATGCCGATCTTCAGGGCCGTTTCGCGGAGCCCGAGCTTGTGCTCTGCTCTCTTCCGACGAATGCGTTCTCCAAGGCGTTCCTTCACGTTTCCTCTCTGCGCGCCCGGGTGACGACATTGGGCACGGTTTCGTGTCCCCTGAATACTAAACGACAGTAGGCCGGTCAAGGGTCAGCAGGTACATCGCCGAGATCGTGTCCCACTTGGCGTCGTGGGACCGCGTTTACCGTCCCATGAACGCGATCCCGACGCCGCCCGCGAGCGCGGCCGCACCTGCCACCGAGAGCGCCGAGGAGCGCCACGCCGACCGTGAGCGCCGCCTCGACGAGGCCGCCTCGATCCTCGCCGTGACGCTGCTCGACATGTGGCGGCGCGAGCGCTGCGCACGACGCGAAGCCGCGAGCGGAGGTGCGTCGTGAGCTCGTCGCTCTCCCAGGCTCTCGCCTTGTCTTCCACGGGGGAAGAAGCCGTCATGCCCCAGGCGCGTGGGCATGGCGCTCTCGCGAACCACGGAGACACGATGACGAAGACGACAGCCAGATCTCGCGCCGAGATGCGCAGGCTCGACGACATGCCGAGCCAGCTCGCCGCGCTCGAGACGATGAACGTCCCGGCGCTCGCTGAGAAGTACCGCGAGCTGTACGGCGAACCCACCCGCTCGCGAAACCGGGCGTACCTGAAGAAGCGCCTGGCCTGGCGCATCGAAGCGAACTTCCAGGGCGACCTCTCGCAGGGGGCCATCGCGCGCATCCAGCAGCTCGGCGATCAGCTCCCTGAGCGCTGGCAGATGCGCCTCGGGCAGCCCGCGAGTGAACCTGCGGCAGCGGGCGAGGCCGCGACGAAGCTCGACGCGGCGCTGAGCACCGCATCGACGGAGCCTCGCGATCCGCGCGTGCCCCCGGTGGGCACCGTCGTGCGCCGCGTCTTCGATGGCAAGACCCACGAGGTGACGGTCTGCGTCGAGGGCTTCGAGTACGAGGGGCGCAAGTACAAGACGCTCTCGGCCATCGCGAACCAGATCGCTGGCTCGCGCTGGAACGGCTTCCTCTTCTTCGGGCTCAAGAAGCGCGGCGACGCCGCGAGCGAGGAGAGCGCGGCATGAGCAGCGACTTCTTCCGCACGCGCATGGGCCAGACGTTCTACGAAGCGACGATGCCGTCGCTCGTGCGCGAGCTGGCGCGCCTGAACCAGAACCTCGAGCGGCTCGTCGCCCTCGCCGAGAAGCGGGAGGCGAAGCTGGCCGAGCCCGTGACCACCGAGTCCGCGCCGGAGGAGCGATGAGCAGGCGCCCCACCAGGAGCAGCGTCGAGCCCGAGACGAGGCGCGTCGCCATCTACACGCGCAAGTCGACCACGATGGGGCTCGAGCAGGAGTTCAACTCCCTCGACTCGCAGCGCGAGTCCTGCCTCGCGTACATCCAGCGCCAGCCGGGTTGGAAGCTCGTCGACGAGCGCTACGACGACGGCGGCTTCACGGGCGCGAACATCGATCGCCCCGCGTTCACGCGCCTGATGGCTGACGTTGAGGCGAGCAAGGTCGACGTCATCGTGGTCTACAAGGTCGACCGCCTCTCGCGCTCGCTCCTCGACTTCGTGAAGGTGATGGAGCGCCTCGGAGCGGCGGGCGCCTCGTTCGTCTCGGTGACGCAGAACTTCTCGACGGCCGACGCGATGGGCCGGCTGACGATGAACATGTTGATGTCCTTCGCCGAGTTCGAACGGGAGATGATCAGCGAGCGCACCCGCGACAAGATCGCCGGCGCCCGCCGCAAGGGGAAGTGGACGGGCGGGCCGGTGCCCTACGGCTACTCGGTGAAGGACAAGAAGCTCCTCGTCAACGAGCTCGAGGCGCGCGTCGTCCGCGAGGCCTTCGACCTGTTCCTGATGCACCGCCAGCAGGCGAAGGTGGCGCACCTGCTGAACGATCGGATGCTCCTGCCGCGCGGCTCCAAGGTCACCAAGAAGCTCGCGTGGTCGAAGGAGGGCGTCGGCCGCATCCTCAAGAGCCCCATCTACGCCGGCTTCATGATGTACGGCGACGAGCTGCACCCCGGCGAGCACCCGCCGCTGATCGAGGAGTCCACCTACCGCGCCGCGCAGGCCATCCTCGCGGGCACGAGCCGCGTGGTGCGGTGGACCGGCACGAACCCCGACTACGTCCTCCGCAGCCTCGTGCGCTGCGCGCTCTGCGGCGAGATGATGTGCCCAGGCTCGACGACGAAGCCCTCCACCGGGAAGACGCACAGGTACTATCGGTGTTCGCGGCGCGAGAAGTACGGCAAGGACCAGTGCGCCGGAAGGCCGCTGCCCGCCGCCGCGCTTGAGGAGTTCGTCGTCGCCCGCATCTCGAACGCGACCGCCGACGGCTCGCTGGCCGAGCGCGTCGCGAAGCACCTCGAGACGCTCACCGCCGGCAAGGGTGAGGACTTTGGCAAGCTGCGCGCGGAGCTGGCGACGAGGATCGCCGAGTGCTCGGCAAACGCCTCCCGGCTCACCGAGGAGCTGGTGCGCCTCGACGGGCGTGCCCGGGAGCTCGTCGAGCAGAAGCTCGGCGTCGAGGCTGACCGTCTTGCCGCGAGCGAGCAGCAGCTACGCGACCTAGAGCGCGACGCCGCCGAGCTGGAGATCGCCAGGAAGGACCACGCCTGGTTCGTCGCCGCGCTCCGCGACTTCGCGAAGGTCTGGGTGAACATGTCGCCCGACAACCAGGGGCGATTCCTGCGCGCGCTCATCGACAAGGTGGTGGTCGACGAGGACAAGGGCACGTGTCGCGTGGAGCTGATCGACTTCGGCGCCGCGTCGGGCACGAAGGAGGCTGCGTGAGCGACCGGCAGACCAGCGAAGAGGGCGCGACGAAGAACACGCCGAGCGACTACCGGGTCATCGAGGAGCCGATCTTCTGGCGCCGAAGCCGCAGCGTGCAGCTCACCCCGACGCCGCCGCCCGACAAGCCCGAGCCCGTGCGACGCCCTGCCAAGGTTGCACGGCAGCTCGCGCTCGCGCACCACCTCCAGGCCGCCATCGAGCGCGGGCTCGTGGCCGACCAGGCCGCCCTGGCGCGCAAGCTGGGGCTCACGCGCGCCCGCGTCACGCAGCTCTTCGACCTGCTCATGCTGGCCGCCGACCTCCAGGAGCAGGTGCTGGCCCTCGAAGCCGTCGACGGCGCCGAGCCGATGGCCGAGCGGACGCTGCGGGAGGTGGCGCACGCGGGCACGTGGGCCGAGCAGCGGGCGGCGTGGGCGGCGATCTCGCCCCCCAAGAAATCGTAGCCCGATCACATGTCCAGGCTTGCGGCACCACTCATCTGAGTGGTATGCCTCCGTCCGTGGAACACGAACCGCTTACTCCAGCGCAAGCAGAGCTGCTCGCGACGATTCGCGACCGAGCGAGTCGTGGGGAGCCTGCGCCGTCGTACCGCGACTTGTGTGCGGAGTTCGGCTGGGCCTCCACGGGCACCGCGCGCGACCACCTTCAGGCGCTTGCCCGCAAGGGCTACATCACTCTGAGTGGCGGCCGCGCCCGCCAGGTGCGCCTTGTGGAGGCACCGGCCGCAGTCGCCCGCGTCCGCATCCTCGGACGAGTTGTCGCTGGCAGGCCCGAAGCTGCAGCGGAAGTCGATGACGGGGAGATTGCGGTTCCCGCCGCGTGGGTTGGCGGTGGGCGTCACTTTGCTCTTGCCGTCGATGGAGACAGCATGCGCGACGCGGCGATCCTCGACGGCGACACTGTGGTCGTTCGCGAACAGCCCACCGCGCAAGACGGCGAAATCGTGGTCGCCACGGTTGCCGGCGAGACCACCGTGAAGAGGCTTCAGATCGGCTCCCACGGAATCCGCCTGCTGGCGGAGAACCCGAAGTTTGCGCCGATCGTGGTCCACGATGGCGAAGTGACGATTCACGGTGTGGTGGTCGCAGTCATGCGACGGGTCGCACCGTCAGCACCAGCTAAGAGGACGAAGGTCCTCCTTCCTGCTCAAAGATCGGCCACGAGGAGAGCTCAATGACCAAGTCGAACGGCACCGCGAACGCGGAGCGAGCCAGCAAGAAGAGGGATGTCACCGTCGCCAACGGCGTGAGCGCATCAGCGATTGAGAACGCGGTGACCTCACTCATTCCAAGGGTCGATGAGCTGGAACGATACTTCTCGGGCCCGCTGCAGGGCGCGGATGCAACGGAGAAGGACGCCTGGCTGAGTGCCTGCGGCGGACCGCGCGCGCCACGATCGCTAGCCGCAGATGCTGTTCTGCTGGAGACCTGTTATCGACTCGCCGGGGATCGTCCCGAATATGACTTCCTGAAGGCTGCGCGTGCGCGCGTTGAGTTGGCCGACGGGACGATCACTGCTGTGAGGCAGGCGTGCGCCAGCGACTCGGCCATGCTGGGCCCTCTCTACGAGGCCGCTGCATCTCGTGAAGATCGGTACGCACTCGGTCAGTACTTCACGCCCTCGGCGATCGCCGACTTCATGTCGGGATTGGTGAGCGCATTCGGCGCAGAGTCGGTACTCGATCCAGCGATTGGAGCCGGCGCGCTTCTTTCGTCGTTGCCGACTTCGACGCGGATCGAAGGCTTCGACATCAGCCCGATCTGCGTGGCATTGGCATCGGCAGGGCTTGCCGCGAGGGGCTTCAGAAATGCAAACGTGTCGAAGGCCGACTTCTTGGCCGGACCGGACCTGTTCGCTTCGCACGCGGCCGATAAGAAGTTCGACGCGGTCATCTGTAACCCGCCATACATGCGCCATCACCTTCTTCATAAAGACGAGAAGCGCAGGCTCACTTCTCACTACGGCGCGAGGTTCAATGTCGAGTTCTCGTCCCTCTCGACGAACTACGTCTACTTCTTTTTGGAAGCGCTTGATCGGCTCCGTGAAGGCGGGCTGCTGGTATTCATCACGCCGGCGGACTTCTTGGATACGAGGTTTGGCGAGGGACTGAAGAAGGCGCTCGCAACTCACACGACCATCGATGAGATGCTCCTCTTCAACCGGGATGAACTCGCGTTCGCTGGCGTGCTCACCACGTCCGCGATCACGGTCGCACGGAAGCGCCCGCCGACGGCGCGCCACGTTGTTCGTTTTCACGAAGCCACGCTCGACAACAACGGTGTCGTTCGCCGGAAGGGCAACGAGCGCGTCGCCAAGGAGCTTGATGCGACGGACCGCTGGGTAACGTACTTCGGCGAACGAGAGGCCCACCTCAGCGAGTTGACGAAAAACCGCCCAAAGGCCCTTTCCGACTACATTCGTGTGCGTCGTGGGATGGCCACGGGATCGAATGAGTTCTTCGTGCTCTCTCAGTCCGTGGTGGACGAGTGGGGGATCGAGGACAAGTATCTGCTTCCCGTCGTGGCTTCAGCCCGAGACCTTCCCGACGACGAACTGACTGTGCAAGCGTGGGAGGCGCTTCGGGACCGAGGACGTCCGTGCTGGGTACTGTCGGTCAACGAGCCGCTTGAGGCGCTGAAGGACACGAACGTCCGTCGCTATCTGGAGCATGGTGTCAAGCAGGGTGTTCACGAACGTTTCAACTGCCGGACGCGAAACCCCTGGTACAAGCCTGAGAACGTCGCGCCGCCCGACATCATCATCACCTACATGAATCGGGGCCGGACACGGTTCGTGCGGAACAGCGCGGGCTGCCGCGTGATGAGCGTGTTCCTGAACGGGTTCTTGTTGGACCCGGCGACCGACGTCCAGTCGCTGCTCGAAGCCTTGAACGCGCCCGAGACGAGCACACTCGTGGAGAAGCTCGGACGAACCTATGGCGGTGGCCTAGGCAAGATCGAGCCGCGCGAGCTCTCTGCTCTTCCTGTCCCGGAACTGGCGCGCGCGCCCGGCGAGATCGTCGAAATTGTTTCGAAGAAGCAGCCGCGCAGTGGTGCCACCGATCGCGGTGCAAAGCAGCTCGAGATCGGGGGAGGTTGACCTCGTTCGACCTCCTCGCGTGCGGCCAGTCAGATCCCGAACTTCGCTAGGTCGTCGGGGCGATGTTCCCAGAACCAGTCGATGCCTGCTGCTGCTTCGTAGCCCAAGTAGGCATCATCGAAGTAGCCACACAAGAAGAGGATGAACCTAACCCGGTCGCCGTGCGCAGCCTTGAGCTGCTGGATCTTCGTCGCTTCCTCCTTGCGCCTCTTGTTCACGTTGGTGAAGTCGCCGGCGGACTTGGCTTCAATCAGGAGGGGAACGGCCGCCTTACCCGCCGGCATTACCACCGCATCCATCGGCATGTTCACGGACGCGCCTTCCTCATTCTTGCCGGGCACATTGAATCGGAAGGCAAAGGTCTTTGCCGGCATCGCGAAGACCAACGATCTCTGCGCATCCGGCAGCCTCGCGTACCCACGTGCTACCAGGTACTTCTCAAGAACGGCGAGTTGTCGTGCCTCCTGCGCGTTTCGGATGATCGGGTCGGCAACGGCCCGACAGACACGGTCGCCCAGCACGAGCAGCGCACCTGCGAGTTCGTCCGCGCGTGGCCGCCGATTCTCGCGTATCCATGGCAAGAGTTCGGGATCGGCCATCTTGGTCATTACGGCGCCGAGCTTCTGGAGGTTCCCAGCGAGGACCTCGGCTGCCATCCGAGGTGGCACGCAGTGATCGTTCTCCATCGCGTCAACGAGCGCCTTGGGCACACCCGAGAGTCCAGTCAGACGGTCGCGAGCCAGCGGCGGTGCTGTCATCATGCGAAGAACGAAGAGGAAGTCGGGGCGTCCCTTCAGAAGCTCGGCCGAGATCTTGCTGCCGTAGTCGCTGCCCTCAAGAGCCTCCTTCACGACCGCCTTCGTCTCCGTGCGGGCGCGTTGGTATGCATCCGGCGCGAACTTCAAGTACCAGTCGTTGTACTGCGCGACCGACTTCGCGATCTCGTCTGGCCAGTTCGCGCGTTTGTCCGCGTTCACCTTGGGCCACATCTTGCCGTTGCTCATCGAGTGCGGTTTCCTTCGAAATTCTTGAAGAGAGCCGAGGGCGCCACACCGAGGGCCCGCGCGATCCGCAGTACGTTGAGCAGGCCGACGTTCCGCTCTCCGCGCTCCACGCCCCCCAAGTAGGTTCGGTGGAGGCCAGCGAGGTCCGCGAGCTCCTCCTGCGATACGCCCAGCCGCTCGCGCTCAGCGCGAACGCACGCTCCGAAACGTTGGAGGTCCTTCTGGCTCACAGCGCGCCAGTGTCTCGCCGATGATGCCTATCCGTCTACAGCCTATGAGTATCACCCGCCTGCGAGACACGTGCATGCCCCAAGACATGCAGCGACATCGACCCGGCACCCGGCCACGCTCGAGCGGCGCGACGCGCCTGCGGGCTTCCGCGTCTTCCGCGAGGCCGCGATGAACCTTCTGATCCACCAGGACTACGGCGACCACTCGCGCAAGGCCGTCATCGAGCTCTTCACCGACGGCATCAAATTCTGGAACCCGGGCGACAGCTTCGCCGACGAGAAGCACCTACTCGACCCCGGCGAGAAGGACGTGCGCAACCCCGCCATCGCGATGGCCATCCGCCGCATCGGGATGTGCGAGCAGGCAGGCACCGGGCTACGGATGATGCAGCGCGAGTGGCAGGCGCTCGGGCACGCCCCGCCGATCAACACGAACGACCGCGTCCACAAGTCGTTCGCGACGTTCCTGCCGGAGCCCCGCGGCGCGGCGGTTCCTCAGCCCACCGGGGAAGTCGCCGGGGAAGTCGCCGGGGAAGTCGCCGGGGAAGTCGCCGGGGAAGTCACCGGGGAAGTCACCGGGGAAGTCACCGGGGAAGTCGCGAAGCTCATCGGCGTCATGACGGGCGAGCTGTCGAGACAGGAGATCCAACGAGCGCTGGGGCTCAAGCACGAGGACCACTTCCGCGAGGCGTACCTGAAGCCCGCCCTGGCCCTGGGCCTGGTCGAGATGACCCGTCCCGACAAGCCCAAGAGCCGACTGCAACGCTACCGGCTCACCGAGGTCGGTCGCCGCCTAAAGAGCGGGCGAGCGTCATGAGCCGCAGCCCGACGACGCCGGTTCTATCAATCATGCCGACTTGCACGGTGACTTGCATGGCGACTTGCATGGCCGGCGGCCGGGCGGCGCCCACGTGCGCGCTGCTGCCCGCGTCCACACCCCACGCCCAAGTCCACGCCTTCGGCCCGCCACGCGCCAACGTGGGCGCCCTGGTGGCGCTCGTCGGCGAGTCGGAGATCGCTCGGGTTCAGCGCGCCGTCTTTGCTTCGGACCGGGTCAACAGGGCCTCGACCGCCGAGCGCGGCACGCTCCGTCGCGGCATGCGACGCCCAGTCTGGGTCGGCGTCAGCTCGAAGACGAAGGCGTTGCTGGGCGCATCGATGATGCCCGGGAGGCGACGAGCGTCCTCGGGCAACATCGTGCGCTTGCGAAGCTCGAAGCCGACTGCCTCGACGAACCACTGCGTCGCGCTGGCGGCGTACATGCGGCCGACGCCGGTCTCGTACGCGTGGCGCACGATGTACTCGACGAGCGCGCGACCGTGCTTCTGCCGCCGACAGGTCGAGCGGACCGCGAGCGCCCGCAGCACCGCGGCGTCGCCGTACTCGTCGAGTACCGCGACACCCATGACGACGCGGCCGTGCTCGAGGACGACGCGAGTCCGCTTCCCGCCCGCGGGCTCGAGCCAGACCTCCGACGTGGGGAACCAGGTCATCTCCAGCAGCATGTTCGCGACCAGCTCATCCCGGGCCTCGAGCTCGCGGAAGACACGGCGCGGCGGCCCCTTCGCCTTCTCGATCAGCCCCGAGCTGCGCGGCTCCGGCTTAGGAGGCTCCGGTGGCGGCCAAGGCTCCCCACGACGCTCGGCGCGGTGCTTCGCGCGCCACATGCCGAGCAGGGTCTCGGCGAGCACGCTGGCCACCTCGTCGATGCGACGCTGCACGTCGGCACGTCGTTCCTCGTGCGCGATCTCGGCGGTGGCGTCGGGCTGCGGGGCCTGGTCCATGCAGACCACACAGGCTCGCATCCCCGCTACAGTCCAGCGGGAGCCGGGACGCCTCGCTTTCGCTCAACGTGGCCCGAGGGCACTCGGCCCCGAGACGACGGACTCACGATGGGACAGTGCGAAGCGGCGAATCTGTCCCAGCGCTCTCGGCGCAAGTTCTCGGAGTCGCAGTGCGAGCGCCGACGTGGGTCAGTACGAACATGCGAATCTGTCCCAATCCCGTTTACCGAGAGCGTTCGCAGGCTGCGCCGCACACGGAGCCATTTTTCTCTCGTCGCGAACAGGCGGCGAGGGTCGGTAAACAGAAGCCCCCAAGGAGCGATCCGAGGGGGCTTCGCCGTTTCTGCGCCTGTTTCAAAGGGTTTGGAGCACGCGCAGAGGGGACACGCGGTCTGCGCGGCGGCGATCGTAGAGAGCCCGGCAGCGGTGCCCGCGGCGCCCGCTGACAGAACCGGCGCTCTCTGTCTGTCCGTTCGGGAGAGAGTTTCCGAGACTGGTTTACAGGGCTGCTAACCGCTTACCGCGAGCTGCCGTCGTGGGCGAGCGCACGGCTACGCGGGGTTGCCGCGCGCGGCACCTGCGGGGCACGCCATCCGGGGCGCTCTCGGTCTCGCTCTCTCCCCGGTCGCGAGGAGGCGGAACACGGGGGCTTTCGCTCCCGGGTGGCGGCGTCGCGGACGACCATCTCGCGGGCGAGCGCGGCGACCGACATGCGCCGCTTCACGGGCGCGCAGTGCGCCAGGAATCACGACGCTCGCCTTCGTTGGTTCGCGTGCACCGCGGCGGCGATCAGGGCGAGGTCGACGCCCACATCCTTGGCCATGGCGAGCAGTGCGGACATGTCCTTCGGCAGGCATTTCCCGCCGAAGCCTCGCTCGCCGTCGGGACCCGGCACGGCGAGGTGTCCGGCTCCGATGCGGGGATCGAGGACGAGCGCAGCGCGCACCGACTCCCAGTTCGCTCCGATCTGCTCGGCGAGGTCGGCCATCTCGTTTGCGAACGACACCTTCACGCCGAAGAGCGCGTTCGCCGCGTATTTGAGCAACTCGGCTTCGATGCTTCGGAGTTCGATGAGCGGCACCGTAGGGAAGCGTCGCACGAACAGCTCGCGCACATGTGAACGGCGGCTGTCGTCGATCGTCGGCGACCACCCGAGAACAATGCGAGTAGGCGAGGCTGCGTCTTCGAGGTGGTGCCGTTCGCGAAGAAACTCCGGGCTGAACACCAGCGGGACGGTGGGCCAGCGACGCGCGAGGTCGTCCGTCGTGCCGGGAGGCACGGTGCTCTTGATGACCACCGGGACCCCGCCGGCCAGGTCGGAGAGCTGCGCGATCACCTCTCGAACGATGCCCAGGTCCGCCGCGCCGGAGGAACTCATCGGCGTCGGAACGCAGACGAAGAGCGCGTGCGCCCAGCGCGCCAGTTCGGCCAGCGGACGCGAGCCATCCATCGACGGGTCATGCCAAGCGACCTCCGCGATGGTGCCGAGGGCGTGCGCCGTCGCTCGGCCGACGTAGCCGTACCCAACGATGCCGACGCGTCCGGTCGTCACCGCCGACACGCCGCCTCCTCCGCGATGCCGGCATCGAATCGCGCGCTCGCACGGAAGCGTTCGAGCATGCCGCGCCGCATGTCTGGCGGCTGGGCGTCGTAGATCCCCCAGATCCGCTGTTCCTCGTCATCACCAACCCCACGGGAGCCCCAAATCCGATACGAAAGGGTCCCCTGCAAGAGCTGTTGGAGACAAAGGGATCCATAAGAACGGGCCCCCCACGTGAGGTGGATGTTTGCAATAAGGAGAATTGGCCCAGTTGATTCTGCAACTCCGGGGCATCGGGGACCGGTTGACAGCCGCTATGGCGCCGGGAATGGGTGGCAGACGTTGCTGACGAGCCGTGTCTGGGCAACAAAAAGGAC
>Ga0116149_1002417_pt1 | contig 20579 bp, 25 predicted proteins | sample AD_UKC057_MetaG_FD_89787 | JGI IMG/M metagenome (GOLD analysis project Ga0116149, IMG submission 89787) | Active sludge microbial communities of municipal wastewater-treating anaerobic digesters from USA - AD_UKC057_MetaG | ecosystem: Engineered > Bioreactor > Anaerobic > Digestate | place: USA... | reverse complement strand
TGCTGCCAGTATTGGGTTGAGGTGGAATATGAGGAAGAGGCGGGTGGTTGGACTCATATCACAAAAGTAAACGGCATAGCCTCCGCAAACATAGCAAAGATAAACGGCATAGCCGTAGCGAATATAGCGAAAGTAAACGGGATAGCGGTTTAAAAATGAATAAAACTGATTTAGAAAAAAAATATTGGAGTGTTGACGAAATAAAAAAAGAACCCGGTGCTGTCAAGAGATATGATGATGTAATCATTTGCCCTGAAGGATACGGGTATCAGGTAACTGCTAAAAAACGCTTGCGACAATTTGACTTAAACTGGAGAATGTAATGACCGCCCTAGAATTAATTACAGCCTCAAGAGCTTTACTAGACGAATCAACGGCAGCGTTATTTTCTGATGCGGAGATTCTTATGTGGATAAACGCTGGTGAGAGGGATATTGCTTATAAGACAGGGTGTCTTGAATCAATCAGTGAGTTGACCACGACAGAAGATGTTAGATACGTTGCTTTTACCGGAATTAAGATTAACGCCGTAGAGTTAGTTGAAAGTGGCTCTACAACCGTTCTTGTTGGCGGAGATGTAAACTACAAAGACACAAGTGATAATGTGTGGAAAGACACGACAGATGTTGTATGGAAAGATTATGAAAGAAATGTAACTATTCCGTATGCTCCGCAATCTACTTTGAGAATTACACCACATCATTTCGGGCATATTAAATTGAGGGGTGAAACCAAACCGCAATATTGGGTGCAGTGGGGAAATTATATTTTGATAGAACCTATCCCCAATGATGCTTATACATTAAACGCTTATCTTTCAATTTACCCGACAGACCAAATGTCGGATAACGCAGATGTACCAGAAATACCGTATGAATTCCACGAGGCGATTGTTCCGTATGTTGCAATGATGGGAAAACTAAAAGCACAACTATATACAGAAGCGGCTTTTAAATATGCCGAATATACAATTCTTTTACAGGAATTAATTGACAAACACATACGGCGTATTCCTGCTAGAACTTTAGATATAAGAGTACCCGATGAAGTGAGGACAAGATAATGTCAGCCTATGTCCACAACTGGACTGCGATTATGGCGCAAGCTAGAGCATTAATTAGAGAGTCGAGCGCAAGTTTTTGGACTGACGCTTTGCTATTAGTTTACGCTAATGAAGGAATAAAGGCTATCGCATGGAGGGTTGGCGGATATAGAACATTTACTACCGTAACCACAACTGCTTTAACGAGATTAGTTTCCTTTACCGGATATAAGTGTTTGGCAGTAGAATATGATGAAAAAGCCTTAATTAAGATTACTCCTCTACAATTAGGGCATGTTCCTTTAGATGGGATTTATCCGCAATATTGGTTTGAGTTTGGAAATTATATCGGGATAGAGCCTGTCCCACCTGAAGTTTACACGCTTACAGTTTATCTTGCATCTATTCCTACTGATATGACTACTGGCGCAAGTGTACCTTCTGTACCGTATGCGTTTTGTGGAATGTTGACTTACTACATAGCGGCGAGAGCGTTGGAACAGGATAGAAGATTTGACGCTTCGGCGCAATTAATGGACATTTTTAATAATGACCTCGATTTCTTATCAATGGCACTTTTACCAAACATTCCTAATGGAATAGAAGATGTGAGATTTCGTTGATGGCTAAAGACATATTACAATATCAATTACCAAAACTAAATCCGCAGATCAGAACTGCGCCTAATGTTGAATATGAACTAAAGGGTCTTCCTCTTGACGGTAAGTTGGTTACATCAACGAATCCGTTATTGATTGGTAAAAACTTTAGAACCATGACTAACATGAGATATGAAGATAATCACCCCTCTTCAATAATGGGAATGACTAAAATCAATACTTCGGCTTTAGACACGTATCGCAAAGTGCGTTCAGCTTATCATTTCGAGAAATCATTCCACGCGGAAAGTCACTTATTAATGCAAGCATATAATACAGGGCTAACGGCTTCGGGGGTGGCGTGCCTCTCTAACACCATACCAAATACCGGAAACGTAAATGAAGTAATGTATCTTGACGTTGCACCTGCTACTGCTTGGGCAATAGGTGATACGGTTACTGGTGTAACAAGTTTAAAAACATGCACCATAATCAAAAAACTATCAACCACTTCTTATGTTGTGACTGGTCGTAGCGGAACATACACAGATGGCGAGGTGCTCACTAACGGTTCTGTAACAGCCAACCAAGGCGCGGGTTATCCTACGTTTACGCAAGTTTCTATGTGGACTGATTCTTCCGGTGCAGGAACTGGAATGTTTGCTGGGATTTCTAACGGTCAAGTAGTTTACGCTAACGGAGTTGATGTATGTATTTGGGGCGGTTTTGAACAGAGATGTGCAGCTATTATCTCAAGCACCGCTACGCTAACAGACTCAGATTCAACGCCGACAAACCCGCAAGACCTGACTGTTGCTCTTGGAAATGATTTAGAAACTGAGGGAAACATATTCACGGTTGGTGGCTCAAGCACGTTAAAATTCTATGCACAATTTAATGGAACTAATAACAGCACCGACCCATTTACAGAAACAGTAGGAAAACATACAGTTACTCCGACTAACGGTGCAAAACTATCAACTACCCAAAAGAAGTTTGGTGTGTCGTCAGGATATTGTGATGGAACAAATGATTACTTTGCGACAGCTGACCACGCAGACTTTAGTTTTAGCACCGCCCCAATGACCATAAGCTTTCAGCATTACCAAGAAACAATCACCGAAGATAAGACCTATGGTATAATCGGTCAGCTTGCCGATGCTAACAATTATTGGTATGTAAAATTAGGTTATAATACTATTTATAATACCGTTTTTCCAATGGTATATTTTAAAGAAGTAGTTGGTGGTGTTACAAAGGCGGATTACACTTTTGTCTCCGGGTTAACTTTTGCTGGTTGGCATCATTATGAAATAGGACGTAGGGGAACTACGATGTATGCTTTTTGTGATGGTGCTGTCATGGCTAAAACTGAGACAACTGCTGTTGGGGCTAAAGCTTTAGGTGCTGTTACTGCTGACCTTACGATAGGGCTTGCTGGTGGAACATATTTAGAGGGCTATATAGATGAAGTAGCAATCTGGAAAGGTGAATTGCTTCATAGTTCAGCATTTACTCCGCCGACAGCACCGTACCAATCAAAAGTATCGCCTTATTTATTAATTGGAACTACTCGCCCAGCGGAAGGTTTCAAGTTCTATTTGGAAACAGTTAATTCTACTGCAAGCACAGCAACGGTTAAAACATTTAACGGAGCTTCATGGGTAACACTAACCGCTACTGATTTTACATCAGCCAATAGTGTAACCCTAGCACAAGACGGGAGTATTATCTTTGATTCAACTGTAGGAGTTTCAAAACAGAAATACATCGAAGGTTACTACTTATTCTGGTATTTGGTATCTCTTTCTGCCGGAACTGCTACGATTTCACACATAACCGCAGACCTTCCGTTTCAGAACATAATAGATGTTTGGGACGGAAATTTCAGGGATATAGCTGCTGCTTATAAAGTTGTTGGTGCGGCGGTAACAGATATTACTTTAAATGTAAGTAATTACAGTAGTTATATAGAAAGCGACACAGGGTCGTATGCTAACCTAAATTTACTCGCAAAAACGAGCTATCTTGAAGTCGGATTCACTTCCAAACAAACTGCTTTATATGTAGCTGTCCCAGATAATTATACTAATTCTAGTGCCGCAACAGTTTCAGTATACGCGTGGGACGGATTCAGTTACAAAAGTGTTTCTAGTGTTTCAGACGGAACTTTATCAGACGGAAAGTCCCTTGCACGTTCTGGAGTTATAGCGTGGACTAATGCCGACATAGACGCAGAGCAAAAGAAAACAGTTGCTGGAAGCTTCCCATTATATTTTTATAAAATTCAGTGGTCAGCGGCACTTTGGGCTGTTTCTGGAGGGGTGCGAATTTATTATATCGGTGGAATACCAACTTCAAACGATATTACAAATTACAGTTTTGGGATAATGGCTGCCGACAGATTAATGCTCGGATGTAACAATTCCTATTCCAAGAACTCTTTGATTATTTCCGCACAGGATAGACCGGAGGTTTTTAACGGAACTGACACACAGGCGATTACATTTGGACAAGATGATGCGTTGATGTGTGGGGCGCATGTATTTGCACAGTATTCGTCCAATATCTATAATATTGTTTTAATGTTTAAGGCTAAGGAAACGTGGATATTACAATGGAATCAATCTTCGTCTGGGGTTTCGTGGAGCAGGTTCTGTATTTCTCCGAATATCGGTTGCCCTGCGCCTAGAACGCTATGCACAGCATCGGTTATCTTTGAGAAGAATCTGATGCAAGCGAAGTCAGTGGCTATTTGGAGAGCGCATGACGGGATTTATATATCAAACGGTCAGTCACCATTAAAGGTTTCTGAAGATATAAAAGACGTATTTGACCCTAATTCGACTACCAAAGTGAACACATCTATGGTTGCCAACGAATACTCTTTTATAGATGAACACCGTCTTGAATATCATTGGTGTTGGGCTTCCGGTTCTAGTACGACCTTAGATAAGGAATATGTTCTCGACCTTAATACATGGCAGTGGTTTACAATAGACCGTGGCTCTGGAAAATATTTACAGTGTGGCGTAAAGGTTGCCGACACTTACGGAACTAAATACACTTATGGATTTATTGACACTGGGTATATTGAAAGGCTTGAGTACGGTACTACACTAGACGGCTCTGATATTACAAGCACGCTTCAATTCGGTGAAATGATTCCGATAGAAGGAAACCTCATGGCCTATACCATGCTTGAAATGGCTAATCTAATCTGTATCAAGAAAGCCACAAATTCTACCGTAACCATGACCGTGTATCTTGACGGACTCACATCAGGGACTGACTATACATTTACTATATCTGATTCAACTCATGCTTATGCAAATGTTATGAAAGATATATTTTCTGCACCGGCTATATTCTATGGAATAAAGTTAGTGCATGTGTCTAACGCTGAAACAAAGGGCTTTGAGCCATTGGCGTTGACATTCTACTACCAAAAGAAACGTGCCCATACACGATAGGAGGAAGCTATGGAAGGAATGATTCAATATCGGAATAAAAGGAATAGAGCAACGCCTTGGCTGAACCAATACTATGCCACGTCCGGTAATGTTCCAAGTGAGAACGCCTTGAATGAAATGATTCAAGCTGAACTTGCTCAGGCATATCAGGACAGGATGCGCCAGCAGGCACTTGCTTTCCAGCGTGAGCGGTTTGAAGCGCAGAAAAAAGCATGGGAAGATGCTCGTGAGGATAGGCAGGAACAAATGCTATGGGGTGGTCTTGGGCAATTAGGAACTGCGGCTATCGGAGCACTAGGCAAAGAAGGGCTTGGAAAGATATGGGATTGGGGTTCTGAAAAAGTCGGGCAAGGTGCTGATTACGTGAAAGGTGCTTTGGGGTTTGGAACTCCGGTAGACCATGCCGCCATTACCGAACAACGTTTAAATGATTTCTATAATAATCCAACAGAGGGAATTTCTAATACAGCTAATTGGAACGAACTTGTAAGAAGCAATCCGACACAGTTTAACGATGCGTCAGCATTTAATAGCAATACGCCAGTTACAACATCTACGCCTGTCGGAAGGAGAGTTGCGACACCTGTCAGTAATAGGGGTGCGATTCCTACAAGACAGAGTGTAACGCCTCCGGTTAGTATGGGGGAAATAGCTACACCGCCAGTAAGAAGTGCAATACAGTTTAATCCTGCGCCGAAACCGAAGGATATTTCTTGGTATGATTATGAAACACTACAGGCAGAAAAGTCAGGAATGTTACCAAGTTTACAAACATGGGTTAGTGGCTTAAACGCTAATCCACGTGAAGGGCTTATGACCGAGGCTAGAAATCAGGCAATAAACGCTACTAAAGGTTATCAAGGTATTGAGTTATCTAAAAAATATAATGCTCTTTTCAATCAATACCTTTCACGCGGAATGTCAGAGCCAAGTGCCAGATATTTGGCAAAAAGAGATTTAGGATTGGAGTAAGACTATGGCTGGAACTAAAACAAACGTACAAAAAAGTCCAAGTGTAAATACAGGGGTAAATCTATATCCAAGGTATCAAGCACCGCAGGATATGTCATATATGAAAATGTACACAGCGGCAAATCCTTCAGCTATGGCACTACCTTCAGCTACTGAAGATTTTATGGATATGCTTATTCAGAGTCAGCTACAGTCTAGAGCTGAATATCTTCCAAAAGCGGCACAGTTAAGGCTTGAAGAAGAAATGCGTATGGCTGAAGAACTTGAACGCCAGAGACAGATAGAAGATATGGAAGAAGCGCAAGTAGCGCAAAATCTTACCAAAGCTGGTATGGCGGGTATGCAGTTGCTTAAAGATACTGGAGCCGGTGGGTATATAATGGAAAACGCTCCTAGAATAATCGGGGCAATTCCTGAAGCAGTAGGGCAAGCAGGTGGAATGGTTCGCAACGCTTTAGGTATGGAATCAGAACCCATGATGCAACCGACACCAATGATGGAACAAACACCGTTAATGGAATCAGAGCCAATGCCTAGCGCACCTTCCGGTGGAACTGAAGAAATAGCTCCGGGGGTTTCGCAGGAAGTAGCTGCACAATCTGCAACGCCAATCGAAGGAGAAATGACTGCGCCCGAAGCGGCAGTAAACCTTCCCGGCTCTCAACCAATGACACCAGAACAAGTTTCCAATGAAGCATTAAGATATAAAGATATAATGCTAAAAACACAAAAAGCCGCTGAACTAGCAAAATATCACGGCGAGGAGGGGAACGTAGGGCACGCAATGGCGTACATGAAACAATTCCAAGAAGGACTGGAAGCACTTCCTAGCAGAGAAGCTAATCTGACAAAGGGCTATTATAATTCAATGATGAGTAATCCCTATATTTATGACGCTTCCGGTAATATATCACTTAATCCGACAGGTCCTTATAGTACGGGTTTAGCACCACAGTTCACAGCAAAAACAGAAGATGAAATAATGAGTGGGGGTGATGGTGGTGTTAGTTCAGGATGGGGTGGAACTGGCACAAAAGCAGTTGGATTTTTGCAAGGGTTAGATAAAATTATACGACAGGGGGACACCTCACCTCAGTCGATTTTAGGAACAACGGTAAGCGGTGCAAATTTAGGATATGACCTATTGGGTAAAGCTGGAGCTATTGACCCAACATCCACGTTGGGACAAGGGGTCGGCGGTGCATTAGCTGCCGTAAATGTTTTACCTCAAGCTTACACTACCTATGAAAACTTTGCTTCTGGTGATATAGGTAAGGGTATTGGCAGTGGTTTACAAACTGGATTAGCTGCCACAACAGCCTTAAGCCAAATAGCACCACAGGTGCTTACAAATACTGTAGTTGGAGCAGCACTACCTTATGCACAACAGGCAGCACTTCAACATGGAATAAGGGTTCTCGGTCAAACAGCTTTAGGGATGGGCTTAAAGGCACTTGGCGGAAATAACCCTAGTAATGAACTATACAAACTGGGTAATGTAATTGATTACCAAACTGGAGCTAAAAACGCTGAAGGGCTTCCTTTTAGGGGATTGAGAGAAATGGGAGTGATAAGTAAAAATGATGAACGAATTTTAAACTATATTTTTAATCCTGTAGGTGTGGTTTTAGATTTTCTTGGAACTTGGATTTGCACAGCGACTAAAAAACATTCTAAACTTAGCGCAGAAGAAGAAGCTGTGATGGAAGAACTTGCTAATTATGCTCATGCTAACCATAAAGGTTGGATGATGGCATATTTAATACATGGACAAAAGCTCACAAACGCAATCGAAGAACGGGAAGAAAACCTTAAAGAGTTTTATGATAATGTCCGTGAGATTTTAGTCAAACCAGTAGTAAGTGTATTTAAAGACAATCCTGAACAGGCATTTCAGATTTACTTTTTAGTAGTTAAGTTATTGTGTGCTAAGTATATGCCTGATTTTGAGGTGAAGGAGGAAACAGATGGCGATAGGTAATATAGTAGGCGGTATCGCACATGGTGTTGATAGAGGGATAGACACAGTATCTAATATTCAGGATATGTGGGCTAGGCAAGACCAGACAAAACTTCGTGATATGGAAATGCAACGGCTTAAACAGCCCTTTGACCATACTTCGCTTCCCTTATACACCGAACTTGATGACGTAGGAAGAGCGAGGGTTGATAAAGCCTTTTCGAGTCTTCCAAAAGAATGGCAGGGAACGCAGGGCGGAGCTACGATGGTTTTAAAAAACCTTGTGTCTGATACTGCAATGCTTGACTCATTTGAAAAAGCAACTATACGGCAAGCTCAGCTAGGTGTTATTAACGCACAAAATCAATTTGAACAGGCTCGTGTAAGCGGTGACGCAATGGCAATGCGAGAAGCACAGGCTAATCTTCAGGCACAATTAGCAAAAACACAGACTATGGCGGAAAAAATAGACGGACTGAAAAAAAGTGCGGAGATAGCCAATATCCTTCAAAACATGAATCCGGCACAGAAGCGCGATTTAGAACTAATCGCAAAAACAGGTGGTATCCCAGCAGTTAGTCAAGCTTTGTTAAAAATGCTTGAACAACGCTCAAAAGTTATTCCTGCGGGTGGGGCTATGATGGTTGATGGACAGCTTGTCAAAAATCCTAAAACCTTTAGTCCTAACAGTGGTGTGGATAATGTTGAAAAAACCGTAAAACGATTAAAGGATTTCGCTAATAGAAACTATGACCCTGAACAACACCGTGAAGAAATATTAAAAGTTGAGGCTCTTATATCTAAGTTAAGAAACGGTGAAATAAGCCCTGACATGATTAAATTTCCAACGGAAGTAAATGAAGAGGGGCGGTTAGTGCATAAATCCTCATTACAGAAACAAAAAAGTAGATTTACGATAGAGGAAGAATAGTGCCTACTTATAGGGTAACAGATAGCGTTACGGGAAAAACACTGAAGCTTACGGGTGATTCTGCTCCTACCGAGCAGGAGCTTGTTGATATTTTTAAATCCTATACGCCTAATAAGAAGCGTGATTTTATTACACCTGCCAAACAGACTGCTGAAACAGTAGCCGCACTTGTTACTGGTGGAACATCATGGATTCCAGCTGGGCTGTCTATGGGATTACCCACAATAGAAAAACACGGAATATCGTTTATTCCTAGGTCAATGGAAGAACTTGAGAAACGCTCTGAACGTGCGCTTAAAATTCAGGAAAAACTTACTTATCAGCCCAAAGATAAAGCGGCGCAAAGAGCCGTTGAAATAATAGCTAAACCGATAACCTATCTTCCCGAAAAAGGCAAAGAAAAAGCAGAACATTTCAGAAAGTTAGGTGACGAAGCATACGAGAATGGCGACATAAAAACAGCGAAAATGTATTGGGCTTTAGGTGGAGTTACGGAATTTGCTGGCGAGGCATCACCGTTTCTAATTCCCGCAGGCGTAGGCAAGGGCGTGAAGGGAATAAAGACAAAGGTTAATAAGTTTAAAGCACAGTTTGAAGAACCGCTTGGATTAACTAAACGCACAGCCGTTGAACAAGTGCCGGAAGCCAAAACAAGTGCTGTTATACCGGAAGAAACAAAGACTAAATCTCCTGAATTAAAAACACAGGAAAAAGTTACAGAAAGCAAACTATCGCAAGAACCAAGTGGCGTTGAGAGTGAAGTTGATAAAACAAAAGAGATTAAACCTTCTACACCCGAAGACCCCTTTGTCGCCGAAGCCCGGAAGTATAAGACGGCAGAGGAGTTTATTGAGGCGCAGGGGAAAACCGTTTATCACGGCACACCAAGTAAAGAACTAAACTTTGGAGAACAGCCAATAGGAAACCAACTGCCTTTTGGAGTTCATTTTCAAGAACATATCCCCGTTGCAAAAAGATTTGCTGATGGGACGACAAAAGTTAAGCCAACTGGGAATGAAGGAACTATTTATGAAAGCATAATGCCGAAAAACCCCCTTAACATAGATAAAGGTTTATTTTACGAAGGAACAAAAGAGTTTGCCATTTTAAAAGAAATTGCTGAAAAAAGTAAAATTAAAGATAGTAAGTACATTATTGAATATAAAGGCAAGGTTGCCATTGACCCTATGTCAATTTTTTGGAAACGAGGGCAACAAGCGAAACTAGATGTTATAAAAGACGTTCTGACAAAGAATGGTTATGACCAAGCAATCGTTTATGGCATGAAAGGAACGGTTGACCCACTTGGCGTTGGCGCACCACACTATACTCCTGCTGTTGCTATATTGGATAAAAGTTTAATCAAAACTAAATCCGAACTCACCGACATCTGGAACAAGGCACAGGAAGGCGGTAGTGGAACACCAAAAGGCGGGACACCAGAAACACCTAAATCCCCACAAACTAAACCGGCCAAGGCTGCACTTGATATTAACAAGAAACTTGCCGAAAAAGGGTTAGAACAATTACCGCCGGAAGAATTAGCACAATATCCGACAATAAAACAAAATGATATTGTTCAAAAAGTAGTTGATGCTTTAACTACGGACGAAAAAGCAATTATTGACGCATCTCTCGGTAAGCGACCTTTTCCAGAAGATGTCCACCCACAGGTAGCATTTAATACTGTTGAAAAACTAGCCAATAGCAGGGGGGATATTGACTTATTGTTGGCACTTGAAAAAAGCCCTGTCGCTACGCAGCGAAGCCTTATGGCACAGGGATTAGGCGCAAGTGCTTGGAATAAATTAAGAGGCTCATTTGTTGAAAAACTCAAAACTATAAGACGCGAAAGGGAGAAGCAGATTAAAGCTGACCCTGAAAAAGTAACCAAGGCAAAGCGACAAATACACGAGGAAACCAAAAAAGTATTATTAAACGTAGAGGAATTATCATGGAACAAATTCCTAAAAGATATAGTTTGTTGATGTTAAAGGTATAATGATATATGAAACCATTTTGCTTACCGCCTGCCAAAGTAATGGAATTTAAAAAGGCGTTGAAAAACGAAGAAATTAAGATTGCTGATTTGATTAATGCCGATTCAGCTACACGGACAGAAATATTGCGAAAATACGCAGGTAATCTTGCACCTGAAGTGAACCTGTTATTTGAGAAGAAATTAGTTCTTAAAAACAGAATCAGGGGAATAAAGAATTGGGCTAGAAAAGTCGGTGAAATGGGCAGATACAGCCCGAAGGGGAAAGCGGCTTTTGAAAAGAAACTAGCCGAATATAAAGAGGCGCAGAACGAAAGAATATTTAACCCAAAAGAAAACGAAGCATTTTTAAATGACTTGGCTGATTCAAAAATGGGAACTCATATCACTAGGGAAGAAGCCAAACAGCTTTTTGACCTTACCAAGAGGTCAGAAAATCTGCGAAAAGGGTTTGATGATATAAAAGAAGAGTGGCGTTCCGATAAAGAACGGCTAGAATATGGTGCGGCTAAAGTTTTAGAAGAAAAGTATTTTAATGCGTTACAAAGCGAGGAATTAACCATACCGGAAATGCTTAGAAAGAGATACAGTGAATTTAAGGGAACATGGAAAGAAAACAAACCGAAGGCAGTTACAGACGTTGTTAGTGATTTTATAAAAGAAGTTGTTGATACCTCAATATCTATGGTTGCGTCAGTGGATAATAGTTTTCTCGGAAGACAGGGGCTTGTAACGCTTCAGACGCACCCGTCAGCTTGGGCAACTGCCGCCAGAAAATCATTTACTGATATTTTCACCGTTCTTACTAAAAAGAACGGGCGTGAAATGGCGATAGACGCTGCTATGGCAGATGTGTATTCAAGACCTAATTATTTGAACGGAAGCTATGAAAGGGCTAAGTTAATACCTAAACACGAAGAACAATTTCCGACTTCTATTCCCGGCAGAGCTCCTGTGTTAGGCAGACCGTTTAAGGCTTCTGAAGTAGCATTTTCAAATTCTGCTATCAGAATGAGAACAGACTTATTTGATTTACTATCCGAAACCGCTAAACGAAACGGTAGAGATGTTTTAGCACCGGAATTTATAGACTCTGTTGGGAAGTTAGTTAATTCAGCAACGGCAAGGGGTAGTTTTGGAAAATACGAACATGCCGCACCAGTCTTAAAGCTTGTGTTGTGGGCTCCGAAAATGATGAAAGGGCATATTGACGTTCTTACAGCGCACATGGGTGGGGCAGGACTAAAAGACCCCTTTGCGGCAAGACAAGCCAAAATAAACCTTGCTAAGATAGTGGGCGAAACCGCAGCAATCGCCGCAATTATTAACGCTCTTGACCCCGGAAGCGTTGAAATAAATCCTACGTCCACTGATTTCATGCGTTACAGAAGAGGCGACACTAGATTTGATTTAACTGGTGGACTTGGTTCGTATGTAACGCTAGGAGCTAGGTTTATAGCAACATTCGCCGGACAACCCATTAAATCCGCAACCGGAAAGTATATATATCTAGCTGAAGAAGGTTACAAAGCAAGAAACCTTTTTGATGTTGGAACTGATTTTCTTGTGAATAAAACCCACCCTGTTTCAAGGGCGGCAATAGATAAAATGAAAGGTAAAACCTTTAAGGGTAAAAAGCCCACCGCCGGAACATTAGCGTATAACATAGCAACACCAATTGCTATCCAGAACTTTGTTGATATGTATTGGGAAGAAGGAAATAAAGATGAGGCGGCGGAGTTTCTTGCGGCACTAGCTGATGTGTTTGGTATCGGAGCTAATACATACAGTTATAATAAGGGCACACAAAAACCATTTGGAAAAACAACTAAGGATAAACCATTTCCATGAATACTATTAAACAGGAGATAAAATAATGGACGGTTCGGGATTGTTAAAATATCAAAGCCCTGCTACGGTTCAGGCGATAGAAGAACAAAAAGAAAAGGAATTGGAAGCTGAACGCAACCCGGTTCTTGAGGAAATGATTTCTTCGTTATCAAGGCACGTTGATAAGCAGTGGCAGAACGCTCGTGAGGCTAAAAAACCGATAGAAGAAGCCATGATGAGAGCTACCCGCCAACGCAAAGGTGAGTATGAACCGACTAAGCTTGCTCAAATCAAAGAAGCCAATCAGCCCGAAATATTTATGAACATTACGGACACGAAATGCCGTAATGCGATTGCTTGGGTAAAGGACATTCTCTTACAGCAGGGCGAAAGAATATTTGCCGTTTACCCCACCGAACTTCCCGATTTGCCGCCTGAAATAGTAAACAAGATTCAGCAAAGCGTTGTGCAGGACTACATCCAAAACGCGGTAATGGAAGTTCAGCAAACCGGACAAATGGTTGACGTAAATTCTATGCGTAACCTGATGGTTCAAAAATCCGATGAAATAAAAGAGACTGTTAAAAAAGAAATTAATCGGATTACCGCTAAACTCGCAGATGAACTTGGCGACAAGATACACGATGACTGGCAGCAGGGTGGATTCTACAAAGCCCTTGAGGGCGTTATAGACGACATTATTAACCTGAAAGCCGGAATAATGAAGGGTATTGTCTTCAGGAAAGAACGTGTCTTTAAAAACGTGCTTTCGCCTGAAGGCGTAATGACCAAAAAGGTTGATGAAAAAGTTATTCCCCAATGGGAGAGACGTTCACCGTGGTTTATTTTCCCCTCTCCGAGAGCAACCGAAGTTGATAATGGATACTTGATTGATGTTATCCCCCTAAGACCGAAACAGTTATATAACCTCATCGGCGTTGACGGTTATGACGCTAAAGCGATAAGAAACGTTTTAAGAGAATTTCGTGAAGGTGGCTTAAAAAATGATTGGTTGGGACTATCAGAAGAATTTAAGCTAGGGACTTCTTACACGCCTCCAGATGAAAGCTCCGGTTATCCTGATGAATTTATTTACGCTATTGAATTATGGGACGATATTCCCGGTGAGTTATTGCGTGAATGGGGACTAAAGGAAATAGAAGATGACGACGAGGAATATAGTGCGGTAGTCTGGAAAATAGGAAACCACGTTATAAGAGCTATGCTGAATTATGATGTGCGTGGGCGGAAGCCTTTTAGCAAGACTTCTTTTCAGAATGTAAATGATTCTTTTTGGGGCGAGTGTGTTCCGGAAAAAATTGAAGATTGCCAACAGGTTTGCAATGCTTGTGCGAGGAGTATTCTTGCCAATATTGGAATGGGTGCGTTACCGCAGGTAGAATTAAATATAGACAGAATCCCGCCCGGTGCTTCTAAAACAATATGGCCGGGGAAGATTTGGGAAGCAACTGAAGACCAAATGGCAAGCGGTAGCAAGGCGGTTAATTTCTTTCAGCCCGTTATGGTGACAGAGAAGTTAATGAACACCTATGGTGTGTTCTCAAAGATAGCAGACGAGCACTCTGGTGTTCCGGCCTATGCTCATGGTGACTCACAAGTCGGTGGAGCTGGGAACACGTCTTCGGGGCTTCAGCAATTAATAATGATGGCTTCTCGCGGAATAAAATCAGTTGTTAGAAACGTAGATATTGATATTATCATTCCATCGCTTGAAAGACACTACGATTATTTGCTTGATAACCAACAGGTGTTTGGATTAGTAGGTGATTATAATTTGGTTGCTAGGGGAACTGCCGCTGTTCTCGCTAAAGAGCAACTCGCAAGCCGTAAGATTGAGTTTATGGCTAATACCGCAAACCCGATTGATGTCGGTATTATCGGTCAGGAAAACAGACGGAAAATGTTATTTGAAGTAGCAAAGACTTTGGGAATAGAACTTGATGAGAAAGAACTACCCCCGCCGATGCAACAGCTACCGCAAGGCGCACCACCGCCAGAAAATCAGCAGACGCTTGATGCCGCAGGTAATCCGGCGCAGGGCGTGGATAATAGGCAGTTTAATCAGGAAGCACCTGTGCAGATGATGAAATACGGTGGCAAGCTAAAGAAAGGTGAAGTTGCGATAGTTGGTGAAGAAGCTCCCGAAGTTGTTTCTAATGTAAATGGTGAAACAGTGGTCACACCGATTGACCCGAAAATTCTAGGAACAGGGACAGCGAGATTAACCGCAGAAGAAATTATAAAACGGAAAAAACAAAACCAAGCCATAATGGAAGAATTATTTGAGGATAATAAATGAAAAAACCAGACGATGACATTATAAGAAGCATTAGTGCTTTAAGCGAAAACCAGTTTTGGAAAATACTTGTGCAGTGGTTTAGGGATTCTCTATATGAACAAGCTATCGCCAATGCACACTTAACAGGGGAATTGGCAATTAAGGGACAAGGTAAAGTATTAGAACTAGAAACTTTACTAAAATGTATAGACAATAATAGAGAAAATTTAAAGGCAATCAGAGGAGATAAATAAATGCAAAACATTGTAGAATTAAAAAGTGTATCAGAGTTACTCCAGTATTTTACTGGAACGGTAACTACAACAGAGGCAAGTAAGAAATACGCATGTGCCAATATTGGTGCGGGACTTACGGTTGGCGACATAGTTCTTGTTGCTGGTATGGCAGAATCCGCTTCTAACGGTGAAAAAACAATCACGGAAATTGCAAGTGATGATAGTTATATTATCGTGTCAGAGGCGATAGGAACAGGCGAGAATAACAAAGCAGGCGTAACTCTTAATCAAGTATATTATACGGCATGGGAAGATGCCCACTTCTATTCTTACATAACTGGGACTGGTTATGTTGTGGGGGCAAATACTACCGTTACGCAGCAGTTTAGGTATAATAGCGACGGTAATACCGTGTCTGCGACTGCTCAAACGCTTACCGCAGGAACAGCCGCCGCAATTACCGCAGTAGCAGTTCCGACATATCAGTGGCGGTGCAGGGTTGCCAATGCAGGATCAGCGGATTTAACGGTTTGTGAAGTACGCTTATTCGGGATTGCGCCGTAAACATGGCTAGATTAACACATTCAAAAGGAGGAAACCGTGTGATTACTGAACGTAGAGAAATACCAGTGGAATTGAGTGAAGACCAAATAGAGAAAATGCCCGACTCTGAAAAGCTGAAGTGGTTAGTAGCGTTAAACTTTGCTAATTATGCGGAATTACGCAAGCAGGGTAAGTTACTTTATGGCAACGGTGATATAGGATTATGTGAGAAAGTAAGGGGTCAAGGAGTAAGATTAAACTGGCTTTGGTTTGCCTTTACTGGAGTAAACGGTGTCATAATCACTACCCTAATCTACTGCCTAACCACGATGGGAAAATAAAATGAAAAAACATTTCTTATTACTTTTAATAAGTTTGCTGTTTCTGGTTTCGTGTGCCGCAACTTATTACTTTTATCAGGAAGCTACAAAAACCGAAATCACGCTTCAGGAAACGCAAGCGGTTCTTAAACAGAAGGAAATCGAGTTGGCTATTGTGGCTTCGCTTGCGGCGTATTTACTCGAAGAATATACTAATTTATATGAGGCTTACTCGCAGTGTTGCGAGCCAAAAACACCGTTATAACAGTTGTTGTTTTTTTCGCAATGGCTGTATCATCAGGTGAAAGTGTTTTAGATATAGATTGGGAAGTTGAGCGTGAAGTTGAAAAAATCATTATGTGTGAAAGTGGTGGACGGCATGATGTCTGGGGTGACTTGGATAAGCCGCATCGTGCTTACGGCATTGCTCAATTCCAACGAAGAACCTTTAACTATCTTAAAAAACTTGCCCGGAAACCAGAGCTTGAGTGGAAGAATAAAGACGACCAGTTGTGGCTCTTGAGGTGGGCAGTTAAAAATAACATGTCTCACCACTGGACATGTGCAAGTAAAGGATAAAGTATGCTAACAATTATTACATCAATTACAGGATTTATCGGCGGTTTTCTTCCCACGTTGTTAAAGATTTACCAAGGGAAGCAAGACCAAAAACACGAGCTTGCAATTCTAAAACTTCAGATGGAGGCGCAGGCGCAAGGACACCAAGAACGATTAGCAGAAATTGAAGCCAATGCTGATATACAGTCTGAAATCAATTTACCTAATGCTGTTAAATATCAGGAAACCGGATATAAGGTAATTGACGGAATACTAGGTTTTCTTAACGGGACTGTGCGGCCTGTGATTACTTATGCCTTTGCCGGACTTTATGGCGTTCATAAATACACCGTTATACAGATTGCACGAGAAACGGGCGAAACGGCACTAGAAGCGATTAAGGGTTCGTATAGTGAGTTTGACCAATCAGCATTTATGCTTGTGCTGTCATATTACTTTGGACAACGAGCTGCTGCTAAGATATTCGGTTTACATAAATGAAGACAAACGAAGCCGGAGTGAGCCTAATTAAAAAGTGGGAAGGCTTTGTTAATCACGTTTATTTGTGCGCTGCTGGATACCCCACGATTGGCTTTGGGCATGTGGTTTTAAAAGGTGAAACTTTCACCACAATCACGGAAGAAGAAGCCGAAGAACTTTTAAAGAAGGATTTGGGTAAGGCTGAACGTGCGGTTACAAGATTAATCCGAGTGCATCTAACAGAAAATCAGTTTGCAGCACTGGTAAGTTTTACATTTAATCTTGGTTCCGGTGCGCTCCAAAGAAGCACTATGCGGATTAAGTTGAACAGAGGGGAATATGAAGAAGTGCCTATCGAACTTATGAAATGGGTTTGGGCGGGTGGAAAGAAACTTAAAGGGCTACAACGAAGAAGGAAAGCAGAAGGTGATTTATGGATACAGCAATAAGTGCGTTAATTGTTTTAGCAACCGGACACAACCAAACAATTAACAATACAAACAATATTACCTTTTTCATTTTATCACCTCCGCTTCACGCTGTTGCTTTTTGGTAATCTTGTAAAACCTCGTCATTTTATTACCTCATCTTTAAATGTTACAATAGCAAACAACCCCCGCTTTCGTTTGTTATCTCTGTTACACTGCGCCGGAAGCAAGTTGTGATGTGAGCTGTCAACCGACCATGCTCCGGCTTCATAATCAAATATCCGCACCTTATATTTAATTTTTTTCGGGTGCGCCCCTGTTCCGACTGCACAACCTATCTTCAGTGCTGTTCGCTCAATAAGATTTACTTCTTCCAAAATTCAATCACCGTCCATATAATTGCAACCAGAACCATAAAATAAACAAAGTTCATTAATGCTGTTGTCATTATGTTACCTGAATATAATTCCCGACATATATCTCTCTGGGGATAATGCCGTATTTATCACGCATTACTTGAAGGTCTTTTCTTATTTGGTCTATATCTTCTGCGTGACGGTTAAGTTCCTTCCAAATAAAATCGCAAAACTCCTGCTTGGCTTCTTGGCTTAAATCGCTATAATTTATCTGCATTTATTTCCTTTATCTAAATCCTTTTTATGTTGTTTTTTGTATTCTACTATATCGAGAAAACGCTCCTTTGCGTCTTTAACAGCCTTTAGCTTTACGCCCTTAACCTGATAATGCGTTTTTCGTTTAACCATGTTTGTTTCCTTTCTTTGTGGTTTTTGACATACTTTGTAACTGATTATGACTGCCATATTCCTCCTTGTAATTGTATTAATTGCCCCACAATATCCTGTTTTCTGGAACTTCTTGGTTTAAATACAACAGCATTTGTAGCCCCTGAATATACATAATTATCACTTTTGTAAACTCTCTGTGTTGACCACTTGTTTACAACTCGTGTTTTGAAAATCAGGTAAAGTCGTCAACTTCATCTAGGTATTTGCTTGCACCCGGATATTCCGCATCAAACAACGTCAGGATTTCCTCAACCAAAATATCTAGCGTAACTTCGTCTTGCTTGGTTTCCTTCATTATCTTGAAACTTGTTTCCGGTGGACTATTCGTTGTTTCTATTGTTATTCTCATTGCACAAATTCCTTTAAATTACTTATAGCCTAACGTAGCATTTTAATTCAGCTTCTTACTTTATTTTCCGTCTATTACTCTGTTATTTTAGAATAGCAGCAATAATCCATGCTACCATACTCACAAATAGCGCCGGGACAAGGGCAAAAATATTGCCTATGCCGCTGAACAATCCGGGGCTATCTTTAACGATAAATAATGCCCAAAAAATAGATAGAAAAGTAATAATAGCTGGTATCCACCACCAGGCAAAAGCAATGGTAAATGTCATATTTTTCCTTTCCGACTGGCTATAAAAAAAAATAACCAGCCAATCCAGCGGATTCGCTACGCTCCCCGCTGATTTCTACGTTATACTACTAAATCACCATTGACTTCGTTTCCTCAAACATCCCAACCGCTTCTTTCTTGTCTGGCAAAAATATCAATGCGCCTTTCACCAAGCGGTTCTATTAATTTATAAAACTCATCTGGTTTAGCTGAGTGCCGCATTGATTTCCCACTAAACAAAGTAGGTATTGCCTTCCTTCTTGGATACATTTCAATTTTTCCTTTATAACCAAACAAAACAAATTCCGTTCTGTGATGAAACCCGAAAAAACATACGCCATTTGCCTTATCCCACGTTAAGCACCGTTGATACTTGAACCCCCATGTGCGTAACACATCGAAGGCAGTCTTAAGAAATGCGTGTGTAGTCCAAAGAAAAAGCACAGCGTTATCATCAGCAATATCTCGTATGGGTATGTTTTTTATCTCCTCAACCGTCATTGTAATATAATCAAGTTCTGGCTTCTGGTTTGGCCTTACTTTGCGAACAATTTTTTTCACCGGCCACGGAGGGTCAACAACAATTACGTTGTATTTCTTTTCTGGGAAAGGTATCATTTTATTCTCCTATAAACCCGTATAACAAATCCATGCAGCCGACTCGCTCGCGTTGCTCGCTCACGCTGATGTCGGCGTTATGCACCAGTAAATTCAATTTCTCCTGAAAATACATCAACTGGAACCGGAACCCAAAAATTAGAAAAAACAATCACACATCCTTTTCCCGGCTCTGGGCCTATTGATGGGGCACGATCAACAGCTGATGTTAAATATTCCTTGCCACGTTCAACCTTGAACGTATCTCCATTATCTGCTATTATTTCCCAATCTTTAATACAAATTCTATTGAAGGTTTGCATGTTAAACTCCTTTCAAAAATTAATAAAAAGCATAACAAGCTCCATCCAGCCGACAAGCGGCTGACTCGCACGTTATCACCCGACATTAAACAAAATTCCTTGTTTGGCTATCCGTATTGAAGATAGCCCCCCCTTAACAAATCCATGTGCATTAATATCGTATGGTGGCTTTTTAGACTCAATCCATTTATCACCACAATACATTTTCCATTCTAAGTCGTTTTCTTTAGCCCCTGATACATTCCATTTTATAGTAGATTGTTTTAGCAACTCCTTTGTTTCTTTTTTGTTTGTTAAAAAATAAATATATCGAAATTGTTTTCCGCGATAGTGACACCATGAATTTTCCTTTTGCCAAGCTAATGATGGCCTACCTCCGATAATCCCAGTCGCCCTCGGATGCACTTTTTCACCATTTTGCGTGAAATAGGTGTCAGTCCATATATACCCACCATAAAGAAAGTTTGAGGCTTGATAAACATAACCGCATTTCCCTAACATACCATCTGCCCATGTATATAAAACCTTAGTTTCTGGGCTGTTTGTTTTTAAATAAGAAATTAC
>Ga0116149_1002414_pt1 | contig 20589 bp, 13 predicted proteins | sample AD_UKC057_MetaG_FD_89787 | JGI IMG/M metagenome (GOLD analysis project Ga0116149, IMG submission 89787) | Active sludge microbial communities of municipal wastewater-treating anaerobic digesters from USA - AD_UKC057_MetaG | ecosystem: Engineered > Bioreactor > Anaerobic > Digestate | place: USA... | reverse complement strand
TGTTGTCCGAGTTTCTTCAGGTTTTCGACGAAAGTGTAATTTGCGAAATTCGAATTCAGGTTCAAATCGGTCCAGTTCTGTCCCAGGTTGTCGGAGCGATAAATTTTTGCAACACTGCTGTTGTCGACAAAAAAGAAATACAATTCGCCCGATTCACCGCCTACGATTTGATAAGCAGTACCATCGGCAAAGCCCGGGAAATTGGCATTCATTTCGATAAGCGTAAGCTCGGGTGTTACGCGATAGAAGTTATCCACCGAAGCTTTGCCCTGGGTCTGGGTGGCAATAATATACAGATTTCCGGAAGCATCGTAGCCCAAAAAGCGCAGGCCTACCAGATTGTTCAGCACATTTACTTTTGCCCATGCATCCTCCTGGTTGTTTTTATAATATAAGCCCATGGCCCCGTTGGTGATGTCTTCGATGAGAGAGTAATAGAGGCGGCTGCCGGTTGCCATCATATTGTCGGAGGCAAGCATCCCGAGAAATGGAGTGGTCCCATTGTTATCGGTTGCAAAAATCATGTTGTCGGGTGATGCTTTCGATACGCCGTATCCGGGAATAAACGAAAAAATCATGTTATCGAACCCGACTACGTAATTCAGACCTGCGTTGAAATTTTCGTTTTTAAAACCCACCTGTGCCCCGCTGTTTTGGCTGAAAAGAATATCGGAAGTCATGGTCGTGAACCAGTAATTGGTTCCACTTTGCCGGCACATACCCGAAATAAACGGTAGTGGTCCGAATTGCCCGGTCATCGGGAAGTACGATTCGCCCCCGTCATTACTGCCAATAACCACCAGTCCGGTTCCACCAATTGCAGTGATAACCATCAAACCGTCGTCGGCGGTCATGTCAATCATATTGGTCGGCACCGAAAAGTTATTGGAAATTGTATCCCAGCAATCTTCTGATATCGAATAGCGATACAGTTTAGTGTCGGGAGCCCGGTAAAACACATAATCGCCTGTTTTTTCGCCTACCATAAATTCTGCCCATTCATCGGGTCCCTCACGTAAAGGCACAGTCCCAAATTCCAATGTATCAGCGTCGATTCCGTCAGTGCTTAGCAACACATAATTATCCTCACTGGCCCATGCGATATAGTCGTTGTTAAAAGAAATTCTCCAGTACTGTAAACCAAAGTCGTCAATAACCAGGCCCGGATTCCAGGTTTCAAAATCAACAGAGATATACAACTGAGAATAGTTTTGGCTCTGTTCACTGAAATTAACTATGGCATACACAAAATTGGATGTGGCGCCCAACTGGAAAATATTGTATCCTGCAGGCAGATCATCGGGTAAGGCATAGGCCTGTTGGTTCCATGCGTTGGTTTCCTGATTATAACGCATTAATCCATCGTGGGTTTTAACATACAGTGTATTCTCCCACACAAAATAGTTTTCGAAATACTGGTATGGATTGTTGTCAATGAGGTTTGCACCGGCATACTCCCAAACTTGTTCAGAAGTATTGAAGCGGTAAATTGCCAGGCCCACATTGGCGAAAACCTGATTGTTGGCATTAATTAATTCAACCGGACTTCCGCGCCAAAAAGCGGGGTCGTTCACCTGTGACCAGGTATTTTGCGAAAAAGCAAATGCCTGTATGAACAGGCATAATGCTAAAGTGATGAGGGTAGTTTTCATGGTTGATGTATTGGTTGATAATTCAGTTATTACAAGGGAGGCAGCGGTGGAGGCACCGATCCGAAAATGCTTCCGAGCTCGGCCTGATCACCTGCTTTTGCCCAGCCGGGCATTCCTTCGCGCCATACCATGGTATCGCGGTTTATCTGTCCTTGTGTTGCATATTGCGACAGGGTAGCCACATCGAATGGGCCGGCTTGTTGACCGTTGATGGCAACAAAAAACTTCACCTGACCGGGCAGGGGAGGAGGCATCATTCCGGATTGCTGTTGGGGTGCCTGTTGATGTTGCTGTTGTTGATTGCCCTGATTCATGGCGTTCATCATCTGACCGGCCATTGCAAAGCCCATTCCCATTCCCATTCCTTCGCTGGCAGCTCCACCGCCAGGGTTAGTTGCAGCAGCTTCCATGGCATTGGCTGCCTGAAACTGTGTGTATTTACCCAAATCGCCGATAATACCCATGCTTGAGCGTTTGTCGAGGGCTTCTTCAACATTGGGTGGCAGACTGATGTTCGAAATCAGAAATTTGGTCATTTCGAGGCCGTAAACACCGTATTCTTCGATGATTTTCTTACCAACAATGTCGGAAACTTCGTTGTAATTGGATGCCATATCAAGCACCGGAATTCGGGCCTCGCCGATAGCATCGGTAAAGCGGGTTACAATGATATTGCGGAGTTGGTTGGTAACCTGTTCGGTTGTAAAAGTACCGTCGGTACCTACAATGTCGCGGATAAAAGTGGCAGCATCTTTCACACGGAATTCATACACGCCAAAAGCCCTGATGCGGATAGGGCCAAACTCAGGATCGCGCAGCATAACCGGATTGGGGGTTCCCCATTTATTGTCGAGAAATTTCTTTGTATTCACAAAATAAACTTCAGCCTTAAAGGGTGAGTTGAACCCATATTTCCATCCTTTCAGGGTCGAAAGTATCGGCATGTTTTCGGTACTGAGGGTGTACATACCCGGAGCGTACACGTCGGCAATCTGGCCCTCGTTGATAAAAACGGCTACCTGCGATTCGCGGACCGTAAGTTTTGCCCCCATTTTAATCTCGTTCTGATATCTTTCGAAACGATGCACAATGGTATCGTTGGTTGGATCGAGCCATTCGATAATATCAATAAATTCAGCTTTCAATTTGTTAAGTAGTCCCATAATAAAGTTATTTTTTAGAGTTAATATATGATTTTAGTTCAAGTAATGCACGGTTGAAATTTTCGGTCAGTTGCGAAATTCTAACATTGGAAATCTCCGTCAGGCTGTTCTTTAGGCTAAGTTTCTCGATATCCTGATATTCCTTGTGAATTTGAGTCATACCCAAAAGGAGAGCTCCTGTCTTTGCTTTATGGGCAATGGCATGTATCAGTTCAAAATCGCTTGCCGCAATGGCAATTTGCATTTTATTGTGATAATCGGCAAACAGGGGTTCCGAAAGTTCAACCAGTTCGCGCTGAATGCTTGCGTCATTCATGGTGCGATTTTCGAACCCTTCGAAATCAATTTGAGACATGGACAGTTTCTTAAAGTTTGCAAGGTCAAATATAGCAAATTAAATAGCATATTACATTGTACCTGAACGCTTGCTAACAAAAAATTAAGAAAATACCTGTATCTGCCGGGAATTAAAAACTTTTTTAAGCGTCCATTTATCTGATTGCTATGTTGTTTCGCTGGCTTTATTGTACGGAATGGTTTATTGGTAAATAACCATTGATAACGTTTTGCTGCCTGCCCTACACAATAAAAAACAGAAATACTCTCAGGGGTTTTCCCGGAGAGTTATTTCTGCCTTAAATATTTCCCCGCAGGGGGATTATCTCTTCAACAATCTTTTATTCACGAATTCGAGGAACTCGTCGCGATAGGAGCGACCAATTGGAATTTTGTTGTCCTGAATAATTACATCGTTACCATCGATTTCTTTAATGTGGGCGATGTTGATAATGTATGACTTGCTGGTGCGGATGAAGATTTCTTCGGGCAATTTGTTATGGATGGTTTTCACATTCATTGCAGTCATGTATTTACCGTGAATGGTGTGAATAATCACATAATCTTTCAGCCCTTCAATGAAGAAAATTTCGTCAAAATTGATTTTAACGTATTTTCTGTCGGATTTAATAAAAATGAAATCATCTTCGATAGCTTCCAGCATTGAGGTGCTTTTCGACATGCGCAAGATTTCTTCTGCTTTGTTTACTGCTTTCATAAAGCGATCTAATTTAATCGGTTTAACTAAATAATCTACTACATCAAGTTCATAAGCTTCTACGGCATACTGCGGGTATGCGGTTGCAAGAATCACCAACGGTTGATTGGGAAGGTCGCGGAGGAAATTAAGCCCCGAGATACCAGGCATTTCGATGTCGAGGAACATAAGGTCAACATCGTTTTCCTGCAAATACTGGGTAGCTTTTATCGCATCATCGAATTCACCAACCAATTCCAGCATGGGAACTTCGTTGATATTCATTTTCATGCCCTCTCTTGCCAAGGGTTCATCGTCAATAATGATACATTTCATTGTGCTAGGTTTATGTTTAATTTTACACTATATAATGGTTCACTCTCTTTGATTTCCAGTTCATAACACTCGGGGTACAATAGCTCTAATCTGCGCCTGATGTTCATGAGACCAATTCCTCCTTTTTTATGCTTTTTGTAACCTTCGTTCGTATTCTCAACAAAAAACAACAGCTTTTTGTTTAAAACCTCAATAAAAATGCGAATATATCCGTTTTTTTCAGATTTTTCAATTCCATGTTTGACGGCGTTTTCAACAAATGGTAAAAATATGAACGGAAAAATTGTTAATCCACCAATTTCACCCTTCATTTCGAATTGAATATTGGCATCGGGAAAACGTAGTGATTGCAGGTCTAAATATTTTTTGATATAATCGGCTTCAGCGCTTAGTAACACTTGATCTCCCGAGCATTCGTAGGTTTGATAACGTAGCAAATCCGACAGTTGAATTATGGTCTCTGAAGCCTTCGATGGGTTTGTTTTTGTCAACACAAGTATTCCATTCAGGGTGTTGAAAAGAAAGTGCGGATTCATTTGCGTTTTTAAGAAATCGAGTTCGGCTTCGAGCTTTGCCCTTTCGAGTTCATGAATGCGTTCTTCTGAATTCAGCTGTTCTTTAAATAGTTTGAATGCAATGGCTGTAATTAATGTGGCCAACGATAATAAGGCTCCGAAGGTTTGCTTTGAAACGGTATTATGCCAGCCGAATTTAAACCATTCTCCGGTAATAGAATTGGTGCCAATAAAGCTGATTATCAGGCAGATGATTAAGGATATAAACGTGTAACTCAGGTATTTCTCATATTTACCTTTCAATAGAAATCTTGGAAGGAGCACGAAAGTATTGAGATAAACAAGACCGGTATCAGCCACTACATTCGCCGGAAGGTATAGAAAGTTAACCCTGCCATTAAAAATATGGATTAAGGCACTGGCAAACGAAAGATAAAGCAGCCAGAACAGCACATGATGCCATGCATGATACCGGTGCGAGAAAAAACCTGTATACCTTATTATTTGTTTTGGCACTGTTCGAAAAATTTGTGCGAATTAAATAAAAAGCCTGTTCAAATGCAAACAGCTGATATAAATGTCAGTCAGTGTTATGCTCTCTATAATAACGTGGATTTATTGGCTACCAAAAATGAATTTTCAACATCAGAACCGGCTGATATATCCGAAATGGATTTTCGACGCTCTGAAATCGGGTGGGTTTCCACCCCGGGAGCCCAAGGCATATACCAGCGAAAAAATTCCCGCTTTTGTCTGCATGTTTACGCCTGTCCCAAAACCAATCGGATAGTCGGTCCTGTTGTCCCCCGCCAGCGGATTGTCAACGAATCCGTAATTACAAAAAACGAAAAAGGCGGAATTACGCTCGAACAAAAACCTTAGTTCGCTATTCAGATAAGCATAGGTTCCGGCTATAATTGAGTTCTCATCGAAGCCCCGCAGGTTTTTTAACCCACCTGTTAAAAACAACTCATTTTCGAAAAGTTGCGATCCATAAATACCCCCGGCCGTAAGCGATTGCAGGAATGTGATTCGGTTTGCCAGTGGAATATAGAATTTAAAGTCTCCCATGAACTTAATCAACAACCGGTTGCTGCCAGTGGCTTCTGATCCGGCATTTCTGAGTCCTGCCGATGCTTCGGTGTTGACTGAGTAACCCTTGCGTGGATTGTACAAATAATCGACACGGGAATTTACCAATCCGAGACCCATAAGTGATGTATTTACATCTCCGGAATTTGAAGCCAGTTGCTGGTCGGTATTCCCCAGAGGAAACGACGAAAAATACTCGTAATATAAATTGATACCATTACTGGCATTCAACAGGTATCGTACACCGGCCCGTGTTCTGGTGCTTATGTAGGTACTGTCTTGCTTCTGGAGATCAAATGCAGCCTGAATTCCAATCCGGCTGTTCAGAAAATATGGATAATACACGGCCGTTTGTAATTGCTGGCTTTGTGCCTGATAGCGGAGCCATTTCAGCGACATATTTTCGCCACGTCCGGTCAGATTTTCCAGAAATAAATCTACATCGCCGGTTAATAGCAGTTTTCCGGTATTTCGGTTGTCGGGTAAAAAACCAATAACGCCGCTGAAAGTCGATGTTTTTTTGTGTGAAAGGTAAAGGCTGATGTCGCAGCTTTTTTGGTCAAAGGCCAATTCAGGGGGTTTATTCAGGGTGAGAAATCCTATATTCCTGAGGTTGACATCCATGCGTTTGATATAGTTCTCGGAATAGGCTGTGCCGGGTTTAAAATTGAGGTAAAGATTGAGAAATCTGGGTTTAACGCCATGATTGCCTTTAAGAATCAGGCTGTCGAAAACTATATATTCCCCCGGCTCAATCAATACCGTTGCCGATAGTCTGCCGTTATTTTCGCTGATACTGTCGAATCGGGCACTGCAGAAAGGATAACCAAGGTTTTCGTAATATTCTACGATGTTTCGAAGGCTTTGCTCATTTTCGGCTTCCCCGGGATTTCTTCTTTCAATATTTTTCGGCTTAAATCTCAATGGCACACTGTCGTCTAAAACGGTGATGGTGAGTTGCTCCCACGAAAATCGTTTGCCTGTAACCAGCCATGCAGTTACTTTACCTTCGGTTACACGGATGCTATCGTAGCCGGTTGCCAGATATGAACGCGAAATAAAGTGGTTTTTGTTTTTTTCAAGATATAAAATCAGCGAAGCCGAGTCAGAAACCATTTTTTCATCGTAAAGCCGATAAGTACCAGCCTCAGTTTCGGTTTGAAATATCCTGACGTGAATCGGATTTTGCTGCGCGGCCGAAAAAAGTGGTGCCAGAATCCAGGGCAGCCAGATCAATGCTGTACGAATTGCGGCGCCGGTTTTCATGATTGATCTCAATGAATATAGCGAAGTGAACCCAATGCAGGGTCAAAGGAAATCTGAATCTTTTTATTCCCTGTAATTTTACTGTCGAGCCAGTTGAGAATCCCCATTTGAGCAACATTGTAAATGCCATTATACAGTATTGTATCCCCCATACTTATTTTAACCTCAGCTTTCCCGGGAATACGGTAGTAAAAACCGGTGCGTTTTGGATTTAACTCATTTTGTTTTTTATAAAACTGGGATGCATCATCGTTAATTCCCAGATTTTTAACCACCACACAGACCTGATTGGCATCCTCGATTTTTTCGAACGAAACACCACGGGTTTCCGATATCCAAAATAAAATGGTGTTCTGATCATCGTTACGTGGCACATAATAAACCTTGAAAGTTTCGCTTCGACTGGTTGACTTTCCAATAAACAGAGACAAATATTTTTCTTCCAGTTTGTTCAGCTCATCAACCATAATGCTCATGGCTGCTCCGTCGCTTGTATTTTCGTCCCCTGCAGTAATCAGTTGAAACCGTTGTTTACGGGTTTTGATGATGAAATTGGCAGCTTCTTCGGCTTTTTGCTCAATATCCTTACTGGTTATGCGGGTGTTGATAACGGGTATTTTCTGATACACCGAATCGGTTTTTATTACACGGTAGGTGGTATCTTTAATGTCGGTAAAATTGCGTTTTACGGTATAGTCGGTAAAAACAACATCGTTAATCTGTTGAGAGAAACCAATTGTTGAAGCAGGTTCGGCCTCGTTAGGCCCTGTTTCCTCAGGAACAAGATTTATCCCCTGCAAGATGCCATTTTTGCTTAAACTGAGGCTCATGTTGTGTTTAGTAAAATCGCCGCACAGCATAAAAGCGGCATCCGGGTCGGGCTGACTTAAGGTATTGAAATTGATGGCTTCAATTTCGTAGGTTTCGTAATCGGCAAGCGAAACCCCGGCAATCGAAAGGTATTTTTCGGCATAACCGGCATATGGCCCCGCAACAAAACTGGTATGCTTCACTGTGAATTCAATCTCGAATACTGTACGGGGAAGATTATAAATGATACCGTTCTTTTTGATCTGGGTATCACTGTTTTTTAATGGAATAACATGCAGTTTCGGTGAGCACGAAAATAGTAACACCGATACCGCAATGATTAACAAGGATTTTGTTTTCATCGTAATTCGTTTATAAAGTTAAATGCAGCACCCAACCCATCGGCAATGTCTCCGGCTATCAGTGCCTCCTGCGAGCTTTTTAACAAGGCCAGATCGCCACTCAGCCCATGCAGAAATACTCCGGCAATTGCAGCATCACCGGGTTTGTAATGCTGTGCTAATAACGAAAGAATCACACCGCTTAGTACATCGCCCGACCCGGCTGTGGCCATACCCGGATTTCCGGTACTGTTAAAATAACAGCTGCCATCGGGTAGGGTAGTGGCAGTACATGCTCCTTTTCTGACGATTATTATTTTATATTGTTGCGATAACCGACGTTGCTTTTCGAGTTCAGCAAACGAATTTTCCGTCTTGCCAAAAAGCCGTCTAAACTCGCCCAGGTGCGGTGTTAAAATCGAATTTTCGGGAAGCTTGTCAAGCAATTCACTGTTTAAGGCGATGATATTCAACGCATCGGCATCGAGCAATAAGGGTTTGTTTGATTTTCCGATCAGGTTTTTCAGCATTGTTGCTGTTTCGGGCTGAGTTCCAAGTCCGGGTCCAATGCCAATGGCATCGTATTTCCCTGTATCTCTAATATATGTAATGTAATCGGTGTGCATATCGGTTTCCGACATGGCTTCGGGACATGCTGCCTGAATAATTGGGTACGAGGACAGTGGTACATGGCAGGTGAGCAAACCACAACCTGCGCGCAAGCAGGCACGCGCAGCCAGAATTGCAGCACCGGTTTTGCCTTTTGAACCGGCAACAAGCAGTGCATGCCCGAAATTTCCCTTGTGGGAAAAACGGCCACGCTGCTTTACTATCTTTTTTACATCAGCGGCTTCTACGAAATAATACGGACTTACAGTTTTTTCTTTGCTTGGGTAGTGAAGATTAATGCCAATTATAAACCATTGCCCGGTATATACTTCGTTTTCGCTGAAAAAGAAACTGAGGAACGGAGCTTCAAAACTCAGGGTGTAGCATGCCTGAATCACAGCTCCGATATTGCCCGTATTGTCTTCGGCAAACAAGCCCGAGGGTATATCAATAGCAATTATAGGTTTGCCCGAAGCGTTCATCGCATCAATTATTGCGGCTTCGAAACCGGTTACCGGACGACTTAAACCAGAGCCAAACAAGGCGTCAACCAGCACCGCGTTTTCGGGAAATTCAGGAAATGCTTCAATAGCACCGAGGGTTTCAATGCAAGCTCCGTCAATATTTTTCAGCAGCAGAAGATTGGAAGCCGCATCGGGCGATAAAGTACCGTTTTCGCTGCTTAAAAACACACGACATGTATAATTTTCCTGTAATAACATGCGGGCTAAAGCCAATCCATCGCCACCATTATTGCCGCTGCCGCAAAAGAAATAAAATACTTTTGTGGTATCAAATTTACCAAGAATCCAGTTGCACAAGCCCCGCGAAGCGCGCTCCATCAATTGCAGCGACGACACCGGCTCCAGTGTAATGGTCGCCTGATCGAGCTGCCTGATTTGCGATGCGGTGAATACTTTCATTCGTATAGTTTCTGCAAAATTATACAGTAATGCCAATAAATAAAACTTGAACAGTAAAAAAAGATTTTTATATTTGCCCTGAATGAAAAAAATAGTAACAATTTAAATTACAAACGTTATGTTTAAAAATCATCCTAAAGGGTTACTGGCAGCATCGCTGGCCAACATGGGAGAGCGTTTTGGGTTTTACACGATGATGGCTATTTTGTCGTTGTTCCTGATGGCAAAATTCGGATTATCCGAAACGAAGGCCGGTATTATCTATTCCATCTTCTATTTTTCGATTTACATTCTTGCTTTTGTTGGCGGTTTAATAGCTGATAAAACCCGGAAATACAAATCGACAATTTTAATCGGGTTAATTCTAATGGCAGTAGGCTACTTTACCATTGCTATTCCGACAGGTACACCGGTACCAAAAGATCAATTCAACATGTTTCTTGCATTAACGTGTACCGGTTTGTTTATCATTGCCTTTGGGAATGGTTTGTTTAAAGGAAACTTGCAGGCACTGGTTGGTCAGATGTACGACAACGAGAAGTATTCAAAACTTCGCGACTCTGGTTTTCAGTGGTTTTATATGTTTATCAATGTAGGTGCAATTTTTGCCCCGTTAGCTGCTGTTGGAGTTAGAAACTGGTGGGTTGAATCGCACGGATATCTTTATAAATCGAATCTTCCCGAATTGTGCCATTCTTATCTTGCCGGCAATCCGGTAGAATCTTTACCCGCCGTTGCCGCTGAAGCCGGATATACCGGTACCGACATGACCGCTTTTGCCAACGAGTACCTGAATATTTTTGCCACCGGTTTCCATTATGCATTCGCAGTGGCCATTGGTGCTATGGCAATTTCGTTATTGATTTATGTTCTGAATAAGAAAAAATTCCCGAATCCTGCTGATAAAAAAGCAAGAAATCTCAATTCCACCGAGATTGAAATGAGTGCATCCGAAGTGAAACAACGTCTGTATGCTTTGTTTGCCGTGTTTGCAGTAGTTATTTTCTTCTGGTTCTCTTTCCATCAGAATGGCTTAACGCTAACCTACTTTGCAAAAGACTATACCAACCTGTCTTCGCTGAAAGTTAACCTGGGATTTACCACACTTCAGGGTGCTGAATTGTTCCAGTCGATTAACCCATTCTTTGTTGTATTTCTTACCCCTATTATTATTGCAATTTTTGGTTGGTTGCGTGCCAGGGGCAAAGAACCATCTACACCCCGAAAAATTGTAATTGGTATGCTCATAGCTGCATTGGCTTATGTTGTAATGAGTCTTGGCTCGATGGGTCTTCCCCTGAAATCGGAAATTACTGCCATGGGTGGCTTGCCCGATGCACAACGTGTAACACCATTCCTGTTGCTGGGTACTTATTTTATTCTCACAGTGGCAGAATTATTTATTTCTCCTCTTGGAATTTCATTCGTTTCGAAAGTAGCTCCCCCGAAACTACAGGGTATGATGCAGGGTCTTTGGCTGTGTGCTACAGCTATTGGTAACTCACTTCTTTTTATTGGTGCTATTTTCTACGAAAAAATATCGATGACAGGTACCTGGACAATTTTTGTTTGTGCTTGTCTGCTTTCAATGACGGTGATGTTGTTAATGGTTAGATGGCTCGAAAAAGTGGCCAAATAGTCTGTCTTTTTATTATTCGAAAAGCTGCCTGCAAAAAGGGCAGCTTTTTTTTTATTTATATTGCATAATATTGTATTTTTACACTAAACAAAAACTAATGAATATGAATGCCGAAAAACCAAAAGATCCTAAAGTAAAAGGCCTGGGTTGTCTGGGCGCAATGTTGTGGGGAACTCCGATTTTAATTATTCTTGTGTTGCTCACTATTTGGGGTGTGCGGGTGTATAACCGCTGTGTCGAAAAAGACGAGACAGTGAAAAAGCAGTGGTCGCAGGTTGAAACTGCCTATCAGCGCCGCTACGACCTGATAGACAATCTGGTGAATACCGTGAAAGGATATGCCGATTTCGAAAAATCCACCCTAACAGCTGTTATCGAGGCGCGTGCAAAAGCTACCAGCATCGAAATTAATGCCGACAACCTTACCGAAGAAAATATTGCAAAATACCAGGCTGCACAAGACGACCTGAGTGGCTCACTCAGCCGCCTTATGGTTACCGTGGAGCAGTATCCCAACCTGAAAGCCGACCAGCAGTTTGCGACACTTTCGGCTGAATTGCAAAATACCGAAAACATGATTCAGGCCGCCCGCATGGCTTATAACGAAACAGTGAAAGACTACAATGCCTATATCCGTAAATTCCCGAGAAACATCTATTCAAAAATCTTCGGGTTTAAAACCTATGGCTATTTCAAAGCCGACGAAGAGGCGGCCAAAGCGGTGAAAGTGGAGTTCTAGTGTAACGATATTTAAAAAAAGAGCCGGATTTTTGTCCGGCTCTTTTTTTATCTGCTTAGTTACCCGGTTTTATTTTCCAGATTTTTTCGCAATAATCCCGGATTGAACGGTCTGATGAAAACTTTGCCATCCTTGCAGCATTCAGAATCGACATTCTGGTCCAGGTTTTTTTATCGTTCCAAACCCGGCTTACGATATCCTGGCAAGCCACGTACAACGGGTAATCGGCCATCAGCATGAAGGGATCATGATACAGCAGCGAATCGGTGATGGGCAGAAATAGGTTTTTATCACCATCCGACATAGCTCCCGAGTTGATGAAATCTATTACAGACTTCAGTTCAGGGTTGTTGTCATAAATAAAATACGGGTCGTAATTGTTGCGCCGCGTTTCTTCCACCTGTTCAGCGGTAAGCCCGAACAAAAAGAAGTTTTCGTCACCTGCTTCTTCACGGATCTCAATATTGGCACCATCGAGGGTTCCAATGGTAAGGGCGCCATTCATGGCAAACTTCATATTGCCGGTGCCACTGGCTTCTTTGCCCGCCGTTGATATCTGCTCCGATAGGTCGGCTGCAGGGTACACGGGTTGTGCATTCGTCACATTGAAGTCGGGATAGAAAACCACCTTGATGCGACCTTTTACATCGGGGTCCTTGTTGATGACGTCACCTGCCGAAGTAATAAATTTAATCATCAGTTTGGCCATATAGTAGCCCGGTGCGGCCTTACCCCCGAAAATATAAGTGCGTGGAGCCATTTCAGCATCCGGGTTGTTTTTGATGCGCAGATACTGCGTAATAATATTCAGTACATTAAGGTGCTGGCGTTTATATTCGTGAATGCGTTTTACCTGAATGTCGAACATCGAGCTGGGATCAACGGTAATACCGGTGCGCTCGAGAATGAGTTTTGCAAGGTGCTTTTTGTTGTTCAGTTTTACCGTATTCCATTTTTTCTGAAACGACTTGTCATCAGCCAACTCTTCGAGTTTGCGCAGCAGTGTCATGTCGCCGGGCCATTCGCTGCCTACCGTTTCGGTGAGCAAATCGCCCAGTTGACGGTTGCCGAGCATCACAAACCTGCGTGGGGTAACCCCATTGGTAACATTATGAAACCTTTCGGGATACATATCGACCCAATCGGGTAAAACACTCGATTTCAGCAATTCGGTATGCAGGGCTGCAACACCGTTGATGGCGTAACTTCCTGCACAGGCAAGGTTGGCCATTCGCACCGATTTGTTGCAACATTCATCGATTATCGACATCCGGTATAGTTTGCCATGGTCGAAAGGATATCGTTCTTTCACGGCTTCGAGAAGGTAGAAGTTGATGTCGTAAATTATTTCGAGGTGCCGTGGCAGCAGGCGACGGAATAATTCGAGCGGCCATTTCTCGAGTGCTTCGGGTAAAAGGGTATGGTTGGTGTAGCACATGCTGTGCCGCGTTACCTCCCAGGCTGTTGCGTATTCGAGATGATATTCATCAAGCAGCAGCCGCATCAGTTCAGCCACGGCAATTGCCGGGTGGGTGTCGTTCAGTTGCAAAACGAAACGTTGGTGGAAGTTTTCGGGTTTTCCCCCCGATTCAAGATGCTGGCGCATCATGTCGGCCACCGAGCAGGCAACAAAAAAGTACTGTTGTTTTAACCTGAGTTCTTTACCCTGATCGGATTCATCGTTGGGGTAGAGCACCTTGCTGATATTTTCGGAAACCATCTTTTCCTGCACAGCCCTGAAGTAATCACCATGATTAAACGCCATAAAGTCGAACGATTCAACAGCTTCCGACTTCCAAAGGCGAAGAAAATTGCATGAGTTTACGCGATAACCCAGTTCCGGTGTGTCGTAGGGCAGGCCTTTTACCACATGGTCGGGCGTCCATACCACATGCTGTTTTCCATCGGCATCGACATGGGTTTCGGTATGGCCGCCAAACTTCACATATACCGACATATCAGGTCGGGCAATTTCCCAGGGGTTACCATATTGCAGCCATTTATCGGTGATTTCAACCTGCCATCCGTCTCTGATAAGCTGGTCGAAAATTCCAAATTCGTAACGTATTCCATAACCCACTGCCGGTACTTCCACCGATGCCAATGAATCCATGTAGCATGCTGCCAGACGCCCAAGTCCTCCGTTACCCAAACCGGGTTCTTCTTCACAGGCCATTACGGTTTCGAGTTGAACCCCAAGTTCTGCAAGTGCCTGCTGCATAGCATCGGTCGCCCCCAAATCTATCAGATTGGCACCAAGTTGTGGCCCCATCAGAAATTCAGCCGACAGGTAGCAAACTATTTTCTGCCCTTGTTGCAATGCGTTGTGTGAGGTTTGAACAGCCTTCTCCATAAGCCTGTCGCGAACCGTCAGCGAGGTGGCCAGATAAAAGTCGTTCATCGTGGCATTGCCCGGTGTGCGCCCTAAGTGATAAAATAATTTTTCGATGACCGATTGTTTCAGGTCTTGTGCGCCTATTCCGCGTTTTACAGGTGGCTCGGCAGGAACAACTTGAACAGTGGTGGTTTTAGTTGCCATGGTAGATTTATTTGGGTTTGAACTGTAAAGATATATCGAAATAATTAAATTTCAATCCTTATTTAGCAAAATATAGAATTATGTTTCTATGGGTTCCTGCAGCTTTAATTGATTATGTCGGATTCAATCAAGTCTGCAAGCTCGCTAAATGCCTTTCTTTAAATCATGTGTTTTCGAACAAAATCCTTTTTAATAGAAACGAAAAGCAATATATTTGCTGCCTTAATTTTTGCGATGAAGCTTTTCTCTTTTATAGCAGCGGTATTTATTTTGGCAGCGCTCAGACTCGGTTTACATGCGCAGTCGGATGCTATGAAAGACTATGCTGCCAGGATGATGGCAAATCTCAGGACTAACCCCGGTTTTTCGGGCTCATGCGATTGTGCTGATTACAACATGAACTCAAACCCTGCAATTGCAGCCTACATAGAGTTGGACGGTGAAACCTATGAAGTCAGTAACGACGCCCGCTGGATGCTGGGGCAACTCAACCGGCTGACAGCCTCCGAAAAATGCTGTCTCCTGAACATAATCCGTAAAACCGATTGGGCTATCCCCGTTAATATCCAGTCGGCCGGCCTGCCCTTTAGCATCACCGACTTTGGGTTGGCAATTACCGGTTTGAAACCTGATTTTTCGGGGCAGGCAAATTCCTATGGCATCTGGGGTTTGCCTTATCTGGCCGGAGTAGCGTATCCGCTGCATATCGATTCGGTGTACGACGAAAGAATGAACCCGGCCATCTCGGCCATGGCTGCCGCGAAATACCTCAGACAACTACACGAAACCTTTGGTGTGTGGAGTCTGGCAATTTACGCTTATGCCGAAGGTCCTGCCGCAGTGCGCCGTCTCACCGGTTCGGGCAAACTCTCCGAAACCCCTCTGGCAGCTTTCGATGCCTTTGTGGCTTGCATCCTGTTCACCAATATACATCAGTCCTTTATGCTGGCCGGAATATCGCACGAGGTACAAGCCGGCGATACAGTAATCGTTAACCGCAAACTGCACATCCGGCAAATAAGCGATTATATGAGCATTCCTGAGGTAACAATCCGGGCGATGAATCCCGAAATCATTGGAGACATAATCTACGGAAATCTGCGTCCTGTTATTTTCCACCTTCCGGCCGGATATGCTCAGCGCTTTAATCTTGCTGCCGATTCAATTGCAAATTACCGTGATACCGTCTTTTTCCCGAAACCTAAGCCTGCAGTTGTAAACCAAAACGATGCAGTGGCCCGAACATCGCCCGGTGCCGATTACGAAAAAACATACTATACGATTCAGTCTGGCGATAACCTTGGGGCTATAGCCGAAAAAATGGGAGTCAGCGTGGCTGACCTCAAAGACTGGAACGATATCAGCGGGACAAAAATCTACGCAGGGAAAAAACTGGTCATCTATGTTAAAAAAGGCAGTAACGTGGTTAAACCCGAAACAAAGCCTGCCGAAAAGCCCGCCGAGATTAAAAAACCCGAAACACCTTCGGTATTGCAGGGCTATATACTTAAAGATACTTACACAGTTCAAAAGGGAGACTCTCCCTATACAATTGCAAAGAAATACCCCGGCGTCAGTGCCGAAAATATAATGGAATGGAATGGAATCAGCAACCCTTCGCAGTTGCAGATTGGTCAGAAACTTAAAATTTACGGAAAAAAATGAAAGTAAGACAGGTTTTATTGTTTGTACTCGTGGTGATAGCCATGCTGGGAATTATTATGGTAGTATTTCCCCGCGAAGGCATTCGTATCAGCAAGGATGTGGTATTATATTTCCCTTCGTTTTCCGATTTCTTTGCTCCCAAACAACCCGAAATGGATATCGATTCGATGCTGTCGAAACAGTTTGATATTAACAACCTCGAAAACGATGATAGTATTTCGGCCCTCGATATCGAGGAACTCAAAAAACTGGTTACTCCCCTTGAATTCCCTGCCGGGAATACCACCGCGCTCGACCCCTTCTTTGCAAAACTGAACTCGATGGACGGCGATGGAAAAGTCCGCATCATGCACTACGGCGACAGTCAGATAGAAGGCGACCGTATTACTGCCTTTCTCCGAAATAAATTCCAGTCGCGTTTTGGTGGCAAAGGTATGGGGCTTACCACGGCAGGTGCACTCTATTCACAATTCAGTATTATTCAGAATAATTCCGAAAACTGGATTCGGTATCAGGGATATATGGGGCAGCAAGTGGGTGTGAGAAACAAAAAATACGGTGCTATGATATCGTTCAGCCGCTTTTCGCCCCTGCTCGATTCGGCCGCCATGCCCGGAACTACCAATTATAAAGCCTGGTTAAATTTCAGAAAATCCGACTTAGCCTATTCCAACACAAAGCAGTTTAAAACCATCACCATTTTCTACGGTAACGCAAAGGCTTCCACCAAGATTTCGATTAGTTCGGGCGATGTGGTACTCACCACCGATTCCCTCAAATCGGGTGAAGGTTTACACGTGTTTACTTATAGCAGCAGCACTTATCTCGAAAATGTGAAATTTGAGTTCGAAGGCTGCGACAGCCCCGATTTTTATGCAATTTCCTTCGAAGACGACAAAGGTGTTTATATCGATAATATTGCCTTGCGTGGCAGTGCCGGTACCGTGTTTTCCACTTCCGATGCCACCCTGCTTTCGCAGATGTATGCTAAGCTCGATATCGACTTGTTCATTCTGCAGTTTGGCGGCAACGTAATGCCCTATATCAAAGATGCCAAAGCCGCCAAACAGCACGCAAGCTATTTCTACTCGCAAATGGCATTTCTCAAGCGCCTGGTTCCCGATGCATGCTTTATCGTTATCGGGCCTTCCGATATGTCGGTAAAAGAAAAAGACCAGTATATCACCTATCCTATGCTCGAAACCGTGCGCGACGAGTTAAAGGCAGCCACCCACAAAGCCGGAGGCGTTTACTGGGATATGTATAAAGCGATGGGCGGAAAAAACTCCATGATTGCCTGGGTAAATGCGAGTCCGCCGCTCGCCGGAACTGATTTTACCCACTTTACACCCCAGGGTACCAGCGTAATTGCTAACATGTTCTACAACGCACTCATTCTTGAATATAGTTCCTACAACGAAAGAATGAAGAAACCCCAATGAGGCTGTGGCTGACCATATCGTTACTTTTATTATCGCTGTGGCTCGGTGCACAACAGCGTATTCCATATAAGAGGCCCACATACGATTTTATAGCCTACGATTCGTCGCAGTTGGTATTGCCCGGTGGCAGTGTGTATTTCGATAACTTTTACCGCAAGCTCAGCAGGCTTATATTCGAAGGCGACGGTAAGGTGAAAATCATGCATATCGGGGCTTCCCATATTCAGGCAGGCATGTGGTCGTGGGCAGTTCGTTCCGGCTTCGAATCGCTTGCCCCATCAGTGCAGGGCGCCCCGGGATTTTTGTTCCCCTTTTCGATAGCCAATTCAAACCACCCGTACTATTATAAAAGTTGGGTTACCGGAAATTGGGATTACCAGCGTATTACCGACAAAGAGGTAAAGTACCCTCTGGGTCTGGGTGGTATTACGGCCATTGGCAGCGACACCGTAGCAGAAGTGCACTTTGTTTTTAACCCTGCGGCAGCTATCAGCTACCGAAAATTCAATATGGTAACGGTTTTTCACAATGCCGACGACGACAGCTACCGTATTTTACTACTTCCCGAAAGCAACGTATTGCGGCAATATACCGATGTAAACGCCGGGAAAACTGTGTTCATATTAAAACAAGCCTCCGACAGCCTCAACATCCGATTCGAAAAAATTGATGACAGCAACAGCGAATACTATTTTTACGGCGCACTTACCTCGAACAACCTGCCTGCAGTTGAATACTACACCATCGGAATTAACGGAGCCAACACCGCTTCTTACCTCAAAGCCGGTTTGTTTTCACAACAGCTTTGCAGTTTCGACCCTGACCTCGTAATTCTCTCGATTGGGGTGAACGATGCTTCCGGTAATGCTTTTGCCGAAGAGCGCTACACAAACAATTACGCAGCGCTCATTCAGACCATTCGTGAGCAATATCCTGCCGCAGCCATTCTGCTCACCACCAACACCGATTTCTATAATTACCGGGCCGGCCATAATCCTTATGCTGCCAGTGTAAAAACATCTATGATGACCAATGCCGAAAAATATGGTGCAGCAGTTTGGGATGCACACACTGCCATGGGTGGTGACCGCTCAATAAACCAATGGCGCAGCAATGGATTGGCTCAGAAAGACAGAATTCATCTTACGCAGGAAGGTTATTCCATTTTGGGTTCCATGCTGTTTGAGGCCATTCTCCGTGATTACGAAAAGTTTTTAGTAAAACAATCAGAAAATTGATGACACCGTGATGCTTGCAGATTTCTGGAAAATATTTATTTACGATCAGAATGCACCCCTGATATTTACCCGTTTCTTCTTCTGGGCATTCTTCGCCGTAGTACTGATGGGTTACACCTGGCTGGCCAACAAACGATTCAGCCGTTCGCTATACCTGCTTATTTTTAGTTTATTCTTCTACTATAAATCGAGCGGTTTCTTTTTCTTCTTATTGATTTTCAGCACGGTCTGCGATTATTTCATCGGCAAATGGGTATATCGCACCCAAACCCCTTCGAAACGTAAGTGGTTGCTTGCCCTCAGTATTGTTGTTAACCTTGGTGTGCTGGCCTACTTCAAGTATTCCTATTTTATTGTTGATGCGGTAAACCAGATGTTCGGAACTGCCTTTGTCACCTACAACTACCTCTCCGAGTTCTCGAACCTGCTCACCGGCTCGCATTTCGATACAGCCAAGATTTTTCTGCCTGTCGGAATCTCGTTCTACACATTTCAAACCATCTCCTATACCGTCGATGTCTACCGGGGCAGGCTGAAGCCTGTTAATAGCATTATCGACTTTGGTTTTTACGTGTCGTTTTTCCCGCAATTGGTGGCCGGGCCCATAGTGCGTGCTGCCGATTTCATCCCGCAGATTTACGAAAAATACAAACTCAACCGCTACGAATTCGGACTGGCCTTATTTTTCATTCTCAAAGGGCTGATAAAGAAAATTATGATAGGCGATTACATTGCAGTGAACTTTGTCGACCGCATTTTTGCCAACCCCGATATGTACACAGGACTCGAAAGCCTCATGGCCATGATTGGCTACTCCTTGCAGGTATATGTCGATTTTTCGGGCTATACCGATATCGCTATCGGCGTGGCCTTATTGCTCGGTTTTCGCTTGCAGCAGAACTTCAATTCTCCCTATAAAGCCAAAAACGTCAGTGAATTCTGGGGGCGTTGGCACATGTCGCTGTCATCGTGGCTCAAAGATTACCTCTACATCCCCCTGGGTGGAAACCGAAGTGCCGGTGCAGGAACCTACATCAACTTCGCGCTCATACTCGCGGTGTTCATCATGCTGGCTGCCAACCCGACCGTTACCATTATCCTTACAGCACTTGCCGTCGTCGTGATCCTGCTTATCCGCTTTTCGGCAAAAGCACGCAAGCAAATACAAACCAACCTCAACCTGATGATAACCATGCTGCTGGGAGGTTTATGGCACGGCTCAAGCTGGAACTTCATGATCTGGGGCGGACTCAATGGCCTCGGAATACTCGTTTACAAATACTGGCGCAAAATCAGCCCCTGGGAAAAAGCCAATAACGTGGTGGCCACAGTCTGGAAAATCGCACTCACATTCACCTTTATCACCTTCACCCGTGTCTTCTTCCGTGCCCCCGACTATCCCACAGCCGAAACCATGCTACACCGCATAACGCATTCATTCAACGGTTCTATCTTCCCGCAGTTAATGTCAGCCTACTACAAAGTCTGGCTCATGATGCTGTTCGGCTTCATCACCCATTGGCTCAGCTACAACTTCAAAGACAAATGGCGCGATCGCTTCATCGCCGCTCCCCATTGGGTTCAGGC
>Ga0116149_1002408_pt1 | contig 20643 bp, 15 predicted proteins | sample AD_UKC057_MetaG_FD_89787 | JGI IMG/M metagenome (GOLD analysis project Ga0116149, IMG submission 89787) | Active sludge microbial communities of municipal wastewater-treating anaerobic digesters from USA - AD_UKC057_MetaG | ecosystem: Engineered > Bioreactor > Anaerobic > Digestate | place: USA... | reverse complement strand
TCTGATTGCGGTAATATCGGCGACTTCATCGGGCCATTTTATTGAAGGAACCTTGTCCAGTCCGGCCGACATATCTGCCCATACCGGTTTCGAAGAATCCGCATACTTCCAGGATATGCCGTAAATCGGATGCGACATAAACAAAACCAGCTGTTCTGCCCCGGTCGAATCCGGAAGACTTGCAATAGCCACGGCTTTTGCTCCGGTTGTCGCAGCACTGAGCCCGGCGCTTTTCCAGTTATGCCCGCCGTCACGGGTAATATAGACCGAATCCTTTGTTGCTGTTACAAGAATGAGTGGATTGTCCGGATGCACTTCCAGATCCTTCAGCTCCTGGATTTCCCGATGAAATCCTTTGACACCGTTCTCCCAGGTTTTGATTACCTTTTGCGGCAAACCGGAATTTCGTTCCTCGAAGGAAGCCAAATCGGCAGAAAAAAGGATGCCGGCGGCAGACATGACATACCAGCCGGCAGGGGTTCGCAGAATTTTTCGGACGCCAGAAATGTCTTGTATTTTAACAGCTCCGGTACGGGTAATTCTGAACAAACCCTGTTCAGTTCCCGCAATGATTCCTGACTGCGAAAAAGCTGCAACTGTCAGAAACACATACAAAAGTGCAAAAATGCGTGATAATCTCATATATAGAAAGATTTTATCAGATAAATAGATATTGAAAAAGGGTTGGAACCGGCTTACTCTACAAATGGGGAGATTTACATGGCAAAATCCGTTACTAGAATTTGTGGCATTCTTACTTCAGGCGGCGATGCGCCGGGACTCAATGCGGCGATTCGCGGCGTATGCCGCACAGCCATAGATATGTACGATATTGACATCCTCGGATTCGAGCACGGCTATCGGGGACTTGTTGATAACAAGTTCAAAATTATGAAACCTTCCGATTTTTCGGGCATTCTTGCACAGGGGGGAACCATTCTTGGTACTTCCCGCGAAAAGCCGTTCAAGGATAAAAACTGGGAAATCTCCGGCGGTGCAAGTCCTGTTGAACGGATTATCGAGAACTACAAAAAAAATAAACTTGATTGCCTTGTTGTTCTGGGAGGAAACGGAACGAATACGACCGGCGCTCTGCTTGCGAAGGAAGGACTGAATATTATCGGATTGCCCAAGACAATAGACAACGATATTGTCGAAACCGATATAACATTTGGGTTTCATACCGCGCTGACTGTTGCAACAGAAGCGATCGACCGGCTCCATTCGACTGCATCAAGCCATAATCGGGTGATGGTTATCGAGGTAATGGGACATAAAGCCGGCTGGCTCAGCCTCTATTCGGGCGTCGCCGGCGGGGGCGATGTGGTCCTTTTGCCGGAGATCCCCTACCGCATTGATTCCATTGCACGACATCTTGAGGACCGAGTACACCATGGAAAAACATTCTCGATCGTCGTAGTCGCCGAGGGCGCCTTATCGGTCGAAGAATCCCGCCTGGACAAAAAAACGTTCAAAAAATCGCGCGAACAGATGAGCGGATCAATCGGGTACCGCGTTGCGCGGGAAATAGAGGAATCCACCGGCATTGAATCGCGCGTGACTGTTCTGGGCTACCTGCAGCGCGGCGGTACTCCCGCGGCCTTCGACCGTGTTCTTGCATCCCAGTTCGGAACAGCCGCCGCTAATATGCTCGCCGAGGGAGATTACGGGAAAATGGTAGCCCTGCATGACAACAAGATTGTCAGGGTGCCGCTGGAGAAAATCGCCGGCCGGACCAAGACGGTTCCGCTTGACGATCGGATGATCGAAACGGCGAGGGACGTCGGAACCTGTCTTGGCGACTGATGCCTGTGTCCGCTCGCCTGTTCAGGTTTTGTCGGCTTCCAGGGGAAGGGGTTTTGAAATTCCGTACCCCTGGGCGTAATCGACACCGATTTTTCTGAGCATTCCGATTATCGTATCGTTTTCGGCAAATTCACCGATTGTTTTCAGGCCAAGCACCTGGCACATGCTGTTTATTGCTTCTACCATCGTGTAGTCTACGCTGTCCCTGTCCATGTTTCGTATAAAACAGCCGTCGATTTTCAGGTAGTCAACCGGAAGGTTCTTGAGATAGCTGAATGACGAGAATCCTGAACCGAAATCATCGAGCGCAAAGGTAAACCCGCGTTCCTTGAGTATGTAGATAAAGCGCGATGCCGATGTCAGGTTAAGTATGGCACTTGTCTCTGTTACTTCAATGCAGATATTGGCAGGATCGACTCCGTTGTAATCCGCAGCATCCATGATGTATCCGATGATGCTTTCGTCTGCGAGCGAGGCACCTGACAAGTTGATGGAAAAAATTGCTTGTGCAAGCGGTTCGCTCGTGGTTTGGATGCGTGCGATCGCTTCGAGGCTGTTTCTGATTACCCAGCGGTCCACGGCCGGCATCAGGTTGTATCGTTCCGCAATCGGAATAAAATCCGAGGGCTGGATGATGGCACCGTCAGAATCGATCATGCGCAGCAGTATTTCCGCCTTGATCGCATGCGATTCGTCAAGCGCATGGATCGGTTGGTAGTACAGCTTGAAGGAATTGGTATTCAGCGCGTTATGTATCTTGCTGATCCACTCGCTTATCGAGAATGATGAGGAAGCCGGTGTTTTTGTAAGCGAATAGAATTCGAACCGGTTGCCGCCCGACTCATGCGTGTGCGACACTGTCTGCGTGCCGGCAACCATAATGTCGTGTTCGTTCTTGAATGAGCGGTCCAGCCGGACTATGCCGATGCTGAGCGTAACCGGATAGGTTTTTTCGTTCCAGTGGAATGGCTGCATCCTGGTTCTTTCGATGATCCCCTGTGCGATTGTTGCAAGATTTTCCATAGGGTCGGTTCCGCGGGCGCTAAAGTGCACCAGAACAAAATCGTCGCCGCCCGAACGCGATGCATAATCCGCGCTTCCCATGAACGAGCGGATTTTCTCGGCAGTTTCTTTTAAAAGCTGATCTCCAGCCTGGGCGCCGCACGCATCGTTTATCAGACGGAAATGGTCTATATCGATAAAAAGAGCTGAGGCGGTTTCCAGAATTTCCGGGGATTTTTGCAGGGTATTGTTCAGCCTGAGCGCGAGCTCATTTCTGTTCAGCAGTCCGGTCAGCGTGTCATGGCTGCTTTGATACTTGAGTGTGTCGGTTATTTCGTACAGCCGCGAGATATCCTTGAACGACACCAAGATGGTGTCGTTTTGAAGTGGCATCGAAATTTCGCTGTTTACAGTCATATCGACAATGAACGATCGTTTGTTCCGGTTTGTCAGACGGATATTTTTTACGCGGAACACTTTCGATTCGTTGTCGGGACGTATCAGGCTAACGGTTTCGTTTGATTCCATGTATGAAAGCGTTACAAGTTCGTCGAAAGTCCGCGTTTTCGCGTTCTGATCGGTTGTTTCGAGTATTCGTTCCGCTTCCGGATTGAGAAAGAAAATTTCGTTGCCGGCGCCGATAACAAGAATTGCATCGGTTGTCGAGTTGAGTATGGCAGAAAACAGCTGTTCCTTTTCCCTGATCCGGTTGTCCGCGACGCTTTTGAACAGGGCCATTTCGAGCATGGTTGCCAGTTCGCGTTCCTTGAATGGCTTGAGGATGTATCCGAGCGGACTGGCTTCTTTGGCGCGTTCGATGGTTTCGGTGTCTGTATATGCCGACAGGAAGATTATCGGGATGTGAAGTTCCTTGCGGATCTGGAGAGCAACCTCGATGCCGTCCATCGAACCTTGCAGGACAATATCCATGAGCACCAGATCAGGCCTTTGGGCAGTGATTCCGGCCAGAGCTTCTGGTCCTGATGCCGCCAAGCCGCATATCTGGTATCCGATGCGTTCGAGCCGCCGTTGTAAATCCAGTGCAATAATTCGTTCGTCTTCTACTATATAGATGCGTTCATTGCTCATGTAAAACCAGTTCCATTATCGTGTGTGATATCTCGGAAGGTGTTTTGCCTTCGGCGCTGATGCGAATATCAGCGATTGTAACATATATTTGACTTCGGCGGGCAGAGAGTTTTGTAAACAGTTCTTTGGGGTCTCCTCCCTGCAGAAATCCGGGGAGCCGGCCGTCTCTTTCGGCACTGTGCAGAATACGGGAAAAAAGAGTGGAAAAGGAGACGTCCAGATATATCAGTGTTCCGCGGGAGCCGAGCAGCTGCAATGCTTCCGGGTTGTCGGCAATTCCTCCGCCGGTTGCAATAACCAGTCCGTTTTCCGTTCGCGCATCGTTCGAATACGCTTCGAGGATATGCGCGCAGGCTTCTGTTTCTTTCTGTGCGAACAAAGTCTGTCCGCCTTCGTCCCATATGTGTCGCGCTGTTTTTCCGGTCAGTGCGCGGATTTCGTCGTCGGTGTCGAAAAACAGGCGCCCCGTTTGCGACGCCAGTTCCCGACCGACAGTCGATTTGCCGGAATGCTTCATACCGAGCAGAATCAGGTGTTTCCGTTCTTTCATCAGGTTCAGTATAGCGGAATTTGCGCTTGTATTACAGCGAGAGTGCCGGTATTCTGGCTCGTATGGAACCGGTTTTACTTGTGATTTTTGCATTGATTCCGCCTTTTGCTTATAGCGTGTACGCCCGGGCAGTGAATATATTGCCGGTGCGTATGCTGGCTGCTCTGTTTTTCGGCTCCCTGGGCGCGGTGCTGACCGTATCTGTTGTACAATCGTCCCTGTTTCAGGGCGCTGCCGGCCTGTATGGAATATCTTCCATACTAATTTCGTCGTTTCTTGAAGCAGGACTTCTGGAAGAGCTGGTCAAGCTTGCCGTACTCGCTCTGGTCGTCAACACAGGTTTCGGCGCCCCGGTTCCCGATCAGAACGTGCGAGTTGTTTTTGCGGGGGCTTCGGTGCTTGCGCTTTTTTTTGCGGGATTCGAGACAATCGTGTACGCTTTTGGCGCTTCGTATTCGGCAATCCCGGTGCGCTTTTTTACCGCCTATCCGGTTCATGTCTGTTCTTCCGTAATCTGCTCGCTTGCCCTTGTCCGCGGAGTCTCCGTGTGTGTCCGCGGTGCAGCTGCCGCTTCTGCCGCCGCGCTTCATGGGTTTTTCGATTTTTGCCTGGAGCTGTCCGGATTTTGGCTGGCGGTAGCCCTTGCAACCGAAATTCTGCTGTTGATCTCCGCAGTGCTTGTTGTTGTCCGCTTTCGGGAAAGAGAGCCGCAATCATGACGGCTGTGACGGTATCCGGAGACGGAATGAGGTCGTTATTCGAGCTTCTCGGCGGCTCTGTTCCCGGAGCCCTGTGCGGCGGAGCGGGAACGTGCGGCAAATGCCGGGTCAGATGCATCGGGTCTGCTCCGGCTGCATCCGATGCCGAACAGCGCGTGCTTTCCGCGGAAGAACTGTCTTCCGGCATTCGCCTTGCCTGTTTGTGCTTTCCTGCGGGCCCGGTGACCGTGCAAGCCGTTTCCGGCTCTTTTCCGGAGTATTCTGCCGTTGTTGCGTTCAGCGGCAGCACTGCGTGCGATCTTCCCGGAAGTCCGTGTCCGGAGCGTCAGGAAGAAGGGTACGGAATTGCAGTCGACCTGGGAACCACAACAATCGCTCTGGCTCTGATCCATCCGGGTACCGGCGAAAACGCAGTAACTGTTTCCCTGATGAATTCCCAGCGGAAATTGGGAGCCGATGTGCTTTCCCGCATCGAAGCGGCCTGCGCAGGAGCAGCAGCCGACTTGCAGGCTGCTGCAATCCGGGACCTTGATTCCGGGATTGACCGTTTGATCCGGAAAACCGGGATTCGTCCATCGTCGATCCGGCAGATGGTAGTGGCTGCAAACACGGTTATGTGTCATTTGCTTCTGGGGCTTCCTGCATGCGGTTTGGGCCGTTCGCCGTTTGTGCCGCATTCGCTCCGGTTCGAGCCGGTTTCTTTTTCCAGCCTTGCTGCCGGAGTGTCCGCACCGCCAGCTCTGGCGCACGGAACTGCCCGGTTTCCTGTTACCGTCCTGCCGTGCGCCGATGCCTTTGTCGGCAGCGATGTGATTGCCGGTATTGCCGCATGCGGAGCGCCGGAAGGGCCGCTGCCTGCCGTATACATTGATCTGGGGACGAACGCGGAAATAGTGTTGCTCGACGGAAAGCGGGTATGGTGCGCGTCGGCGGCCGCCGGACCCGCATTCGAGGGCGCTCATGTGTCCTGCGGCTGCGGAAGCCTTCCCGGCGCCGTGTCTGCCGTGTCATTGAACGGCACCCGGTTTGCGTATGAGCGCATTCCCGATCCCCGTGGAAATCCGGAGCAGGCGCCTCCCGGTATATGCGGGACCGGCCTGCTCGATTTTCTTGCGTGCGCTCTGGATGCAGGGCTCGTCAGGCCGGACGGATCTCTGGCCCGGGTCTGTGAGCAGTCCGGAATTATCCTTGATCCTGAATTGCCGTTCCGATTGACGGGCGCCGATGTGCGTGAACTTCAGCTTGCTGTTGCTGCTGTTCGGGCGGGACTTGCTGTTTTGCTCGAAAAAGCCGGCATTACTGCCTCCGAAGTTGCCCGCGTGTATCTTGCCGGCGGCTTTGGTTTTCACCTTTCCGGAAGGAGTGCAGTGCGTACCGGTTTGCTGGACAGGGCCTTTGAGGGAAAAATAGTGACGCCGGGTAACGCTTCGCTCGGGGGTGCTGTGCGCTCTTTGTGCGACGATTCGCTTGCCGGCCGGATACATGCTATTCTGGACGTATGCGAAAGCGTTCCGCTTGCCGCCGAATCCGGGTTTAACCGGTATTTTATAGACAGCATGGAGTTTCCCAATCAATGAAGTCTGCGCATAAAAACACTGTTTTCATCGTTTTGCTCGGTATAACCGCAGCGCTCATAGTCGGTTCGGCCTTTCTCCAGTTGCGGGTTGGAGTCAATGCGGCGAAAACTTCCAGGATCGATCCCGGAAAAGAGTACGGACGGTATGTTATGCTGATCGCCGAACGAATCGACTCTCCGTTCTGGCAGATGGTCTATGCGGGTGCGCTTGAAGCTGCCGAAGAGCTTGATTGCGTCGTTGAACTCTCTGGTCCGCTGTCCGGTGCGGACCGCCGGTCGACAGATGAATACCTGGATTATGCGATTGCCGCCAGAGTTGACGGTATTCTCTGTTATGTCCACGACGATGCGCAGACGAGGGCAAATCTCGCGCTTGCCGCCAAAAAGGGAATTCCGGTAGTTACGCTCGAAAACGATTCGGTTTCCAGTCCGCGGATTTCATTTGTCGGCGTTTCGTCCTGGGAGCTGGGTAAGCTTTTGGGGGAACAGCTGGTGCGTACCGGAGGGAACTCGTCCCGGGCTCTTGTGCTGACCGACGGTTCGGCCTGGAAGTCGTCAGAAAATATTATGCTGTCGGGAATGCGCGAAGCGGTACGGCAGTTTTCCGGGATTTCTGTTGTTCCGCTCGGTTCGGCCGATTTTTCCGGCTCCGGGTTTGAAGAAGCCGTGCGCCGGCGAATTATGGAAGATATGTCGCTGGATGTAATCGTCAGTCTGCGGGTGGAGGATACGATGCTTGCCGCCCAGTCTCTGATCGAGCTTAACCAGACAAACCGGGTGTCGGTAGTTTCGTTTCGCGAAAGTCCGGAAATTTACGAGTATCTGCGCAAAGGTATTGTCAGCGCCGTTGTGGTTGTCGATGCGCGCCAGATGGGACGCCGTGCGATCGAATCGCTGGTGGAATACCTCGATACCGGGCATACGAACGACTATGTCATTACCGACATGCATGTCGTTAACGCTGAAAATCTGGGAGTGTACCGGGAATGATAATCAAGCGTCAGTACAGCATCCGCGATCGGCTGCTCTATTCGTTTCTTATGACTGCGGCGCTGATGTGCATCGTTGTTCTGTACAGTTTTATCAGCACCAACTCGGTTGCCGTTTCGATTACGAACGCATACCGGACAAATGTGGAACTGAACGAATTTCAGACAGTCCTGGACCGCGTTGAATCGAGTATGGAGCGGTATATCGGGCTTCGGACCTTCGAGAGCATCGAAGACTATTTTAGCTGGCGCGGAAAGCTGGATTCCATGGCTCTGCGTTTTACCACGAGCCTTTCGGACAATCCGGTTCTGCTGCAGGAGTATAAAACAAAAAAACTGATGGAGTCGTTTCTGGAGTATGCAGACAAGGCTGTCTACGCTCGCCGCGGGAACAATGTGTCCGAATACTCGGCCAATTATGGAAGCGCACTCCGCGTATACGGATACTTGACCGAATCGGTACACAATCTGAATGCGATGTATTTTAAGCGCAATATCAGCGGATACGGTGTTATTTTCGAGGATATGAAAAAGGTTGAAGTCTTGAGTATTTGCATACTCGTTCTTGTTGTTACCGTCAATTTTCTTATGGTATATCTTTTGATTACGCGGATTACCGGCCCGCTTGTCGATCTTTCGCGCGCGGCAGACCGTCTAGCTGCCGGAGATTTTGACGTCGAGCTGTTCGCGAGCCAGTCCCGGGACGAGGTGGGCAATATCTGCCGCGCCTTTGACCGCATGACGGTCAGTATCCGCGACAATATCGAGACAATCCGCGAAAATGCGGCTATCGAAAGCGCGCTGCGGCAGCGGGAGCTCGAGATCCGGGAGCTGTACAAGGATGCCCAGCTCAAAACCCTCCAGGCGCAAATCAACCCCCATTTCCTGTTCAACACGCTTAACGCCGGCGCTCAGCTTGCTATGATGGAAGGCGCCGACGACACCTGTACGTTTATAGAAAAAACGGCTGATTTTTTCCGGTACAATATTCAGAATATGGACAAGGATACGGTTTTGTCCGACGAAATAACCCTTGTGGACAATTATATGTACATCATGAAAGTCCGGTTTGCCGACCGGATGAACTATATCAAGGATATTAAAACCGACAGGCTCGATATTGCAATGCCGAGCATGGTACTGCAGCCGTTGGTAGAAAATTCGGTAAAGCACGGTATTTCTGCAATGAAATCCGGGGGTACAATTACATTGCGGGTATTCGATCTTGATGGTATTCTGAATATCGAAGTATCTGACAACGGTGCCGGTTTTACTCCAGAGACACGAGACAAACTGCTCTATGGTTCCTATTTTTCGGAACAGGATTCCGGCGATCCGCTGAAAATCCCTTCTGTCGGTATCGGTATGATCAACGTGATAACTCGACTCAGGATGTTTTTCAATGACCAGAAAATTTTTGATATCAGGGATAATGCCGACGGTCCGGGTACGACTTTTTCGATAAGGATTCAGCATGTATAAGGTGCTTCTTGCGGACGACGAACAAATCGTTATTGATTCTCTGACTTTTATTCTTGAACGCAATTTTCCCGGACAACTGGAAATCTGTACCGCGCGTTCCGGAAGTGACGCAATTCAAGTATGTCAGACGAATAAAATCGATATCGCGTTCATGGACATCAGCATGCCCGGTCTGAACGGTATAGAAGCGATCAAGGCGATCAAGGAGTTCAGTCCGTCGGTGCTGGTGATCGTGCTTACCGCTTTCGACCGGTTCGACTATGCACAGCAGGCGATCAACCTTGGCGTGTTCGAGTATCTTTCAAAGCCGGTAAATCGCAATCGCATTGCAGAAACGATGCGCAACGCGATGACTTCGGTCGATATCGGCAGACGCAAACAGCAGACGGAAATCCAGATACGCGAAAAGCTGGATTCGGTCGTCAATATTGTCGAAAGCGACTTTATCTATACCTTGATCTTTCCGTCCGATAAAACGGGCGATCTGGAATCCTATCTGGATTTTTTCAATATCAAGGATTCGTCATTTTATTTTATGACCATCGAAATTCATGATTTTGTGGATTCGGGCAGGACCCAGCTGTATCTGACGCTTCGGGACATTGTTCTTTCGTCGGGTTCGTGCATTATCGGTCCGCTCATGCGCAATCGCGTCGTGGTGTTTGTGCCCGTCGATTCCGCCAATCCTGCCGCCGCGGAGGAAATCCGCCAATCCCTTGTGCTGTTGCATTCGCGGCTTTCGACCCGGCTCGGGCACCGCATCCGTATTGGCGTCAGTTCTATAGAAACACAATTGACCCGGTCTCTTCCTGCGTATAACGATTCCTTGAAGGCTCTTATCGGCAGCGAAGAATCGAGCGGCGTTTTTCATGCTGCCGATTTTACCGATTCGCCCATCTCCAGCGCCGCGTATCCTGCTGATACAGAGAAGAAAATCCTGGACCGCGCGCTTTCGGGAGACCTGCAGAGCGTGCATACCCTGTATGGCACACTATGTGGCTGGTTTGCTGCGCACTATCCCGACGACTTGCAGGTATTGAAGACCACCCTGTTTTCGCTGCTGGTGCTTGTCCGCGCCCAAACGCGCCAGATGCAGAGCCAGTTCGGGGGCTTTGCCGTCTGGAAAGATACCTTTCGCCAGCTTCAGGCGATTGCAAACCGGGAAACGCTGGAAAATCTGATACTTTCGAATATCGACGAATGCATCGGTGTCATCAGCGAGCACAAGCAGAGCCGCATGAGCCCGATCATTCTTAAAGCGTGCACAATTATCAACGAAAATCTTTCCCAGGAGATTTCACTGGAAGAAATATCACGGCGCGTAGAGATCAGCCCGTTCTATTTTAGCAAACTGTTTAAAGAAGAAACTGGTGAAAACTTCATTGACTATATAACGATGTGCCGCATGCAGCGCGCAAAGGATCTTCTTCGCGACCATTCGCGAAGCATCAAGGAAATCAGCGCGGAATCGGGCTACTCAGATCCGAACTACTTCAGCAAGCTGTTCAAGAAAATCGTGGGGCTTACTCCGACTGAATTCCGGGAGAGTATATGAACCGTCCAAATCTGGCAGCCCTGCTGGCCGTAGCTGTGCTCTGCGCCCCTTTCTGCTCGTCCTGTCGAGACACCCGCAAAACCGGGTCCGGCTCTCCGTCTGCCAGCCAGATCACCATTGGTTTTTCGCTCGATTCTCTTATCGTTGAGCGCTGGATACGGGATCGCGACGTGTTTGTTTCGGCTGCGTCAAAGCTTGGCGCCGATGTTATTTTTCAGAATGCGGCAAACGACCAGAACGAACAGGTTAATCAGGTCAAATATCTCATAGACAAAGGCGTCGATGTTCTGGTGATCATTCCGCAGAATGCGGAGCTTCTGAGCGATTCCGTCCAAAAGGCAAAAGCAAAAGGAATTAAAGTAATTTCGTATGACCGGCTTATCCGCAACGCACCTGTCGATCTGTACGTCAGCGTCAACAGTGTTGATGTCGGGCGAATCATGGCAGAAGCGATTATTCGCGAAGCCCCGTCGGGGAATTACGTGTTTATCAACGGTCCAAAATCCGATTACAACGTTTCTCTGGTCAAGCAGGGGCAGGATTCTGTTTTTGTAAAATATCCGGGCGTGTATCATGTGCTCGATTTCTATGCCGACAACTGGAGTTACGATCAGGCCTATGAACAGGTGTCCGCACTGCTGGATAAAGGCACGATAATCGATGCGATTGTCTGCGGAAACGACGGGCTTGCCGGCGGCGCAATCCGCGCGCTTTCGGAACGGCGCCTTGCAGGCACCATTCCCGTCGTCGGCCAGGATGCCGACATTTCCGCCTGCCAGTATGTGGTTGAGGGTTCCCAGCTCATCACAATTTACAAGCCGATCTCACTTCTGGCCCGCCAGACAGCGGAATTTGCCGTTGCCATGGCAAAGAACGAGTTTGTTCCCCCCGAAACCATTATCGACAACGGCACCTGTTTTGTCCCGGTACACTGGCTTGAGCCCGTCGGGGTAAGCAAGGACAACATGAAAGACGTGATAATCGATTCCGGTTTCCATACTGCCGAAGAAGTATACCGGAACATTCCCGCCGGTCGCCGCGGGCTGTAACTCACAGTACTTTTTAAAGCACAATTTTTTACGGTTCAATATCTGATTTTTTCGGGTTGCAGGCCGCTCGAGGACTACAACAGGCAAAAAAAGACAGAAAGTTGTCCGTTTTGACCCCCATCCCTCTGATAGTATTACCTTACGGGACAGCAAAAGAGCTTTCCCGCAAAGTTTATCAGGAGGATGCAATGAAAAAAATCTCGAAGATCATCGTCGCAGCTTCGGCTCTTCTGTTGGTCGCTTCAATGGCGTTTGCCGGTGGTGCGCAGCAGAAATCGAAAGTGCAGATCGGCGTTGTGCTGCCCACAAAGGACGAGCCCCGCTGGATCCAGGACGAAACACAGTTCCTGAAAGTTCTTCAAGGACAAGCCGGTGTTGAACTGCTGTTCAGCCAGGGCGATTCCGGAAAAGAAAAACAGAACGTCGAAGCGCTTCTTACCAAGGGCATCAAAGTTCTTATCATCTGCCCGCATGACGGCACCGCAGCCGCAGCCGCAGCAGAAGCAGCCAAAAAAGAAGGCGTAACCGTTATTTCCTACGACCGCCTTATTACCGACACCACAGCCGTTGATTACTACGTAACCTTCGACTCGGTATCCGTTGGTAAAGCCCAGGCTCAGTACCTCGTGAACAACCTCGAAGCCGGAAAGAAAGGCAACCCGCTGTATCTGTATGCAGGCGCCGCTTCCGACAATAATGCCTTCCTGTTCTTCCAGGGCGCATGGGAAGTTCTCCAGCCGAAGATCGCCGACGGCACCTTCGTAATCAAGAACTCTTCCGAAGCTATTGCTCTCCAGAGCAAGAAAAACCTCGAGCGGACTGAAATGGCCAAGATCATCGGCCAGGTCACCACAAACTGGGAATTCAACGAAGCCAAGAAGAAAGCCGCCGATAACCTGACATCGACCACCGCCGCCGACAAGGGCAAGGTGTACATTCTCGCTCCGAACGACGGAACCGCTCGTGCAATCGCCGACGAATTCGCCAAGGACAAGGACGTATCCAAGTTCTTCGTAACCGGACAGGATGCTGAAAAAGCTTCCGTTCAGTACATCATCGACGGAAAGCAGTCCATGACCGTGTTCAAGGACACCCGCACTCTCGTTAAAGACGCTGTCAAAATGGCAACCGATATTCTCGCCGGCAAGACCCCTGTAACCACAGGATCCTACAACAACGGCAAGAAAGACGTTGCTGCCAAGCAGACTGAAGTTGTCACCGTCGACCAGAAGAACGTAAAAGCCGCTCTGGTTGATTCCGGCTACTATGCTGCATCAGACTTTACCGGTCTGTAATTAACTGATTCGCATCTACAGACAAGCGGCCGTCTTCTCCTCCAGGTGAAAGCCGGCCCTTGTCTGTTTTTTTTCGGAGGATACCATGGGTAAAACCATACTTGAAATGTCGCACATCACAAAGGAATTTCCGGGCGTTAAGGCGCTCGACGACGTAACCTTCAAGGTAGAAGAAGGCGAGATCCATTTTCTGGTCGGAGAGAACGGTGCCGGAAAATCGACCTTGATGAAGGTTTTGAGCGGAGTTTACCCCTTTGGCACCTATTCCGGCGACATCTTGATCGACGGGCAGATACAAAAATACAACTCTATCCGGGACAGCGAACATGCCGGACTTGCAATCATATACCAGGAACTCGCGCTTGTTCCCGATCTTTCCGTATACGAGAACATCTATCTCGGCAACGAGCAGCGGAAAGGCAGATTTATAGACTGGAACGAGACAATTCGCAAATCAAGGATTCAGCTCGAAAAAGTCGGGCTCAATGTAGACCCCAGCACGCACGTGCGCAGCCTCGGCGTGGGAAAGCAGCAGCTTATCGAAATAGCAAAAGCGCTCAGCAAGGAAGTTCGAATACTGATACTTGACGAACCAACCGCAGCGCTAAACGACGACGACAGCGAAAATTTACTTAATTTGATTCTCGAACTCAAAAAGCAGGGTGTTACCTGCATTATGATATCGCACAAGCTCAGGGAAGTGCTCAAGATTGCGGACACCGTTACCATTCTTCGCGACGGTAAAACAATCAATACGCTGTCCCGGGCCGAACTTAACGAAGAAGTGATCATAAAAAACATGGTCGGGCGCGAGCTCGGCAATATCTACCCCAAACGGCAGAAAAAGAACATCGGGGACATCAGTCTGGAGGTACGGAACTGGAGTGCCTACGATTACTCCGTCAGCCGCGAGATCCTGTCCAACCTGAACCTCAATGTCCGCAAGGGCGAGATTTTGGGTATAGCGGGCCTTATGGGCGCCGGAAGAACCGAGTTCGCGCTCAGCCTCTTTGGCAATACCAAAAACTATAACGTGACCGGCGAGCTGTTCGTGGACGGCAAGAAAATGAACTTTACCCATCCGCTCGACGCAATCAACGCCGGAATCGCGTATGTGTCGGAAGACCGCAAGAAGGATGGGCTGATCCTCGATCAGGATGTCAAGCAGAATCTTTCTATCGCCAGCCTGAAGGATTTCGTAAAGCACTCCATCATTAACCGGAACGAGGAAATTCGCGTAGCGGAAGAATACCGCAAGAGCCTGCGAATCAAGACGCCGTCGATTGAAGCCCAGGTGCGCAAGCTCTCCGGAGGAAACCAGCAAAAGGTGTCTTTGGGCAAGTGGCTCCTTGCTGGACCAAAGATTTTGATTCTGGACGAACCGACCCGGGGTATTGATGTCGGTGCGAAGTTTGAAATCTATACAATTATGAACCGTCTCGTTGAAGAAGGTATGAGCATCATCATGATATCGTCCGAACTCCCGGAAATTTTGGGAATGAGCGACAGGATCTATGTTGTCTGCGAAGGGCAGATTGCCGGCGAGCTTTCCGGCGAAGAAGCCTCGCAGGAAAAAATCATGAAAATGGCGACGGTGTGACGGAGGAATCGGAATGAACATCAAGGAACTGAAAAAGAACGTACGCGATTACGGTATGTACATCGCGCTCTTTGTGATAATGCTTCTGTTCACAATACTAACCGGCGGGCTGTTCATGCGTCCCCGGAATATCAGTAATCTGCTCGACCAAACAGGCTACGTTGCTGTGCTCGCTGTCGGAATGACGATGATCCTGATTATCAGGCATATCGACCTTTCGGTGGGCTTTGTTGCCGGTTTTCTGGGAGCAGTCGCTGCCACGTTGATGAAAATGGGCAGCATTCCGCTCCCGTTCGTTATTGTAATAACCATTGCAATCGGTGTTGTAATCGGCATGTATCAGGGATGGCTGGTTGCATTCATGGGCGTACCGTCTTTTGTTGCGACGCTCGCGGGCATGTTTATTTTCCGGGGCGCGCTGCTCCGTATTACAGAGGGTACCGGAACGATTATTGTGGAGAACCAGGTGTTCAATGCCCTCGGAAACGGTTTTATCCCCGATCTGTTTTCGGGAGGAAATCTCCACCTGCTTACCCTTGTTCTTGGTCTTGCGGCAGTCATTCTGTTTGTTTCCAACGAGATTATTCAGCGTGGAACCAAGAAAAAATACGGTTTCGAACAGCAGTCTTTGGATCTGTTTGTCGGGAAAATCGTCATTATTTCGCTGCTTATCATGTATTTTTGCTGGCAGCTGGCGCAGTACCGCGGAATCTCCTGGACTGTCGTCATTGTTATCGCAGTCGTGGCTGTATTGAAGGTTTTTCTGGACAATACCGTGCTTGGACGGCATGTATACGCCATCGGCGGCAATCCGGAAGCGGCAGAGCTGAGCGGTATCAAGGTAAAGGGTGTTACCTTCTTTGTATTCATCATGATGAGCGCTCTTTCGGCACTGGCTGGAATTCTGTATACAGCCCGCCTGCAGTCGGCAACCACAATTGCCGGCGTCGGTTTCGAGCTTGACGCAATCGCCGCGTCCTATGTGGGCGGCGTATCTGCTTCCGGAGGCGTCGGAAAGATTACCGGAACCATTGTTGGCGCAATTGTCATGACAGCACTGTCTAACGGCATGAATCTGCTTGGTGTTGACATTTCGTATCAATATATTGTGCGCGGACTTGTGCTGGTTCTTGCGGTTCTGTTTGACGTACAGTCAAGACGTGTTAAAATATAAGAATGAAGAAGAAACGATCTCTCAGACGTGTTATCCTGCTGCCGGTTGTAGCCGGATTCGCGTTGTTCGGTCTGGTTGTGGTTTTGTTTTCCGGCAACCTGATCGAACAGCGGGTCGGAAAATACATTGAAGAGGATCTTTCCCAAAAGACCGGAGCTTTTATCCGGTCTTTTGAAGCGCGCGGTCCTGAACTGGCGGAGCTGCTGGATCTGTTTACCGGGTCCGAGGAGCTTGCTGCCATTACCAGTGCGTCGGACACCCGGAGGGGAGTCCAGTTTGCGTCCCGTGCTGCGGCGTCCTGCCGTACGGATTTTTTCTACATACTGAACGCAGAGGGTATTGTCCTGGCGCGCGGCAACGATCCGCAAAACTACGGCGACGACCTTACCGGACGGCCTTCAGTGGCGCGTACGCTGGAAACGCAGGAATCGTTCAGTTCTGTAGAGATGGACGGATCGCTCGGTTTGTGCCAGATTGTTACGCTTCCGGTGATACGCGACGGAGTTCTTTCCGGTTTGGTCGCCGCAGGCTACCGGCTTGGCAGCAGCGAAGCCGTTGACCGGTACAAGAATCTGTTCAGCGCCGAGTTTTCTGTGTTTATGTATGACAGCCGCATTGCGACAACAATAACCGGGGCCGACGGCGAACGAATTGTCGGTTCGAAGCTCGAAAACCCGGCAATCGACAACATGGTGACGGTGCTTGGCGAACCATATTACGGAACAAATACAATTGACGGAAAGGAATACAGTGTTTCGTACCTGCCCATAAAAAACTGGCAGGAAAGCGTTTTGGGCGTCATTGGAATGGCTATTCCCCGTTCGGCGATGACGGCCATGGCTCGGCGCATATCGGTGCTTCTGGGCATTATGATTCTGCTGTTTGCAATCCTTCTTGTTGCCGCCTTTTTCATGCTGATGGAAAAGCTGGTGAACCGGCCGCTTGCCGCCGCAAAAACAGCGATGCACGAAATTGCGGGCGGAGACGGCGACCTGACGCGATTGATCGAAGTTCGCAACGATACGGAAATCGGGCAGATTATCGACGATATCAACCGGTTCATTTCGATGCTCCGGGGCATTGTTTCCGAAATGATTGTGCGGCAGAACGAACTGACGGAGATCAGCGAATCGATGACAGCTATGTCGGTGGAAAGCGCAAGCTCCATAACCGAGATTATGGCGAATATTAAAAGCGTCGGCGCCCAGTCTGAAAAACAACAGCAAAGCATCGATTCTGCCGATGCAGTCATTGAACGTTCGGTGTCCAAGATCGGAACACTCGGTTCAGTAATCAATACGCAGACACACCATATTGAAGAAGCCTCGCAAAATATTCTGTCCATGCTCGACAGGCTGAACGCCGCATCGAACAACGTTGCGACGATTACTGAACAGTTCGGAATCCTCGGCGAACTGTCCGGCGAAGGCAAGCGCAAACAGAATGATGTCGGTGAAAAGATCGGGAAAATTGCTGATCAGTCGCGCCTGCTCAAGGAAGCAAACGATGTCATTACGAAAATCGCTTCGCAGACAAATTTGCTTGCGATGAATGCGGCAATAGAAGCCGCACATGCCGGCGAGTCCGGGGCGGGGTTCTCCGTGGTAGCCGACGAGATCCGGCACCTTGCGGAAACGTCGAGCGTGCAGTCGAAAGCGATCAGAAACGAAATCAAGTCGATTCAGCAGGCGATCGGGGAAGTGGTGTTTTCCGCTTCGGAATCTGCGCACGCCTTTGACGAACTGATTACCCGCGTCGGATCGATAGGCGAAGTTGTGAACGAGTTCGCCGAGACGATGAGACTTCAGCAGGACGAAGTGCGCAAGGTATCAAATTCGCTTGATGAAATGAATCGGGCAACAGCGTCGGTTACCAATGAGTCTGCTGCTTTGGCTATGGAAACGTCGTCGATCAAGAAAGAAGTCGGCTTTGTCAAGGAAGCCTCTGCGCTTATTGGCGCAAGCATGGACGAGATGACGCTTGGAGCCGCCGAAATTAACGAGTCGGCGCACGAAGTGTCGCGGCTTGCTGTTTCCACAAAAGATACCGTAAAGCGAATGGACGAGATTATCAGGAAATTTACGGTGTAGCGAACGGGCTGCAGATTCCGGGAAGCTCCGGTAAAAGATAGACATCTTCAACTCCGTCAACCAGGACTCCTCCCATACCGAGTTCGAGCGGCAGTGCAATGTCGATGTCGTAGCGGTCGCCAACCGAAAGGCATTCGCTGAGGGGTGTGCGCGCGCTTTCGGCTGCAAGGATGAACGGTTTGCGGTGCGGTTTGGAAAACCCGGTTGTGTCGAGTCCGATCAGTACCGGGAAAAAGGTGTCGACGCCGAGAACTGTAAGGGTTTTACGGGCGGGCAGCACGGGGTTGTTCGTTACCGCAACCAGTTCATAGCGCTTTGCAAGTTCTGCAAGTGTTGATGCCAGACGCTCGTCTTTTTTCAGATAACGTGCCGGTTCAATAAGTGTTTCCCGCCATTTGACGCTCTCGGAGATCGGGATACCAAAATGGGCGAGCGTGTTGCCGAGGCTGATACTCTTTCCGTGGGTGTTCCGGTATTCTGTTCTAAAGGTGTTGACTGCTTCGCGCGCGTCATTGTCGGTCATGTGCATCAGGGTGGCAAAATGCCGGATCTGTACATCGACCTGTTCATGGGCATAGTCCTGGTTTGTGTACAGCGTGGAATCGATATCGAAGACTATGCACGTAAGTATTTCAGGAATTGCGTAAATTTTCATAGTGTTCGAATTTCTCCGTATAGCGGCGGGCCCGTTCGGCGTGTGGTTCATAGACGGTATTGACGCGCACCATGTGAGCGGTTGCCTGTTCGATCGATGAAAAATCGCCGAGTGATGTATACGCCAAGATTGCGTCTCCCATGAGTTCGCCGTCGGGGGTTGTGGTAACGGCGAGCGTCCTTCCGGTGATGTCTGCCTTCATTCGGTTCCAGACCGGGTTTCGCGCCTGGCCCCCGGTGAGTATGTACAGGGGGCGAAAGTCTGCTGCCTGTTCAAGGTTGTTCATGGCCTGTCTGACCGAAAAGCCGATTTTTTCTACAAGTGCTCTGCCTGAATGGAGGTTGGGTGCGGAAAAAGATTCTGAAAAAGGGCTGGCCTCTATGGCGGCCATAAGTTCCGGATAGGATTTCCCTGCCTGGCCGCTTTCCTTGCGCCAGGAATGGAACATCTGTCCGGTGTCGGGCAACAGTGCGGACAGATTCCACAGTCCGGGAATGACGGCGGGCAGCGTTCTGAGTCCGGCAGCAGTAATTCGGGCAGCTGTGCAGGCGTTGAGCCCTTCGCTGGTGCCGGCGCGGTCGCAGGCTGTGCCCGCTCGTATGGTGCCAGTGCCGGCAAGGGCTACTGTAAAGTCGGGTCCGCCGGCGACTACGGGAATTCCGGCGGGAATTAAATCGGCAAGGGGTATGCCCGCCCAGGCACGATTCCGGGCGTCCGGGGCTCCTGTTGTTCCGGCGATTGTCCCCTGTGCGGCGAAGGGCGGCAGCAAAGCCGGATCGATGGCGGCAGATGCGAGGTCTTGTTCAGTCCAGTATGCAGCCTTGTAGCGCGGATCCGGCAGGATGGTCAGCGCGTTTCCGGTGAGTGCGTACACCAGGAATTCCGGGCCCGATATGATGCGCTCTGCGGACTCGAATTCTGCGCGATGCAGGGTTTTAAAGGAAGCGAGCCGGGGCAAGAAGATGGACGGGCTGGAAATGGAGGTGACGGTCTCTGCAGGTGCCGCCTGGGGTGCGAGCGGTTCGTTCCACATGCAGATTCCGGTGGGCTCTCCCGATGCATTGATGCTGACAAGGGTCGGTCCGTTGCCGGAGACGGAAATTGCCGCAATGGGTATCTTGCCGGTTTCGCGCAGTATGTGTGCCCAGGCTTCGACGAAGGCATGGAGCCAGTGTTTTGCTGTACGTGTGCCGGCAGGAAAGCGGATGCGGGCGTTCGCTTTCAGCATGCCTTCGGGCGTGATAAGAGCCGCCTTGAGCGACGATGTGCCGATGTCGACGGCAAGGACGTAGCGGTCCATTTATTCGCTTTCGGTCGGCTTGTCCTGCTTGACCAGTTTTTCGATAATGTTGCGGTTGTCCAGAAGATCGCTCAACGACTGGTTGTGGTGGAGCCGGGAAATGACTTGGGCAAAGAGTCCCGATACATTCGTCTTGATGTACCATTCCCTGGACAGAAGCTTTTCGTGATATACCGCGTTGGTTCCGATGATTCTGAAAAAGTTGCCCTGCTTGTAGGCTTCGTCGAAGCGTTCGATAGCGTCTCCGGTGAAGAAGGGCAGGCTGATCGCGGCGATAACCTTGGTTGCTCCCTGTTCCTTGAGGAATTCCATCGCTTTCAGGAGGGTGCCTCCGGTGCCGAGCATATCGTCTGCCAGGAAGGCTACTTTGCCGCGGACGTCGCCGAGGAGCTTGACCGATTTAATGTTCGTGGTATGCGCGTTTTGGGTGATTACCGAATAGTCGCGCTCCTTATATAGCATTGCAAGGGGTTTTTTAAGCCCGGTGGCGTAGAACTTGTTCCGGTCGACTGCGCCCGTGTCGGGAGAAACGACGACGAAATCGTCCTCTTCGTTTGCGAGATCGACGATCTTTGACAGTTCCCGGATTATCTGGTAGCTCGCATGCAAATTCTCGATCCGCGCTTTATGGAAGGTGTTTTCGATCTCGCAGGAATGGATGTCGAGTGTGATTATCTGGGCGACGCCGAGATTTTCGTACAGGTGTCCGAGC
>Ga0116149_1002402_pt1 | contig 20665 bp, 18 predicted proteins | sample AD_UKC057_MetaG_FD_89787 | JGI IMG/M metagenome (GOLD analysis project Ga0116149, IMG submission 89787) | Active sludge microbial communities of municipal wastewater-treating anaerobic digesters from USA - AD_UKC057_MetaG | ecosystem: Engineered > Bioreactor > Anaerobic > Digestate | place: USA... | reverse complement strand
GCCCGAAGTGGTCCGCCCGCTTGTCCAGCGAGTCGGGGTCGAACCCCTTCCCGTCGTCCTGCACGCAGATCCGCATCGTCCTGCCCTCGCGTCGCACGTGAACCACCACCTGCCTGGCGTGGGCATGCTTGCGAACGTTATTCAACAGTTCCCGGACGTGCTGAAACAGGATGCCGCGGACCTCCACCGCCAACTCCACCGCGCCCTCGTGCTCCAGGCGGCAGGAAATGCCCTGTTCGGCGGCAAAGCGGGACGTCAACCACTCCAGGGCGGCCGTCAGCCCCACTTCGTGCAAGACCGGCGGATAGACCTCCAGCGTCAGCGACCGGGCGTCTTCCATCGTCCGCCCGATCAGGTCCAGCAGGTCATCGGTCTGGGCCCGCAGCCGGCCCTTCAGCAGGCGCTGAAGCAGGTCCACCTTCGTCCGCAGGCCGAACAGGTTCTGCTGCACCCCATCGTGCAGCGCCGCGGCGATTCGCCTTCGCTCGCGGTCCTCCGCCAGCGACAGCTCCGCCGCCAACAGCCGCAACTGGTCCTGATATTCCGTGATCTGGCGGTTCTGGCGGCTGCGATCGCGAAGCGACTGGCGAAGCTTGGCCGTCCGCTCACGGACCTGGCGCTCCAGGTCCTCCTGGTGGCGGCGCAGGGCGTCCTCCAGCAGACGCTGCCCGGTAACGTCCCGCCCGAACGACTGGAACTCCGTCAATTGGCCCTGCGAATCGAACAGCGGACAGTCCACCCATTCCTGGTAGCGCACCCGCCCGTCGACCGCCATCGCCTGGTGCGAGTACCGCACCACCCGGGGGCGGCGCCGCAGGCTGCGGAGCTTCTTCCTCACTTCCGCCAGGGCCCCCTCGGGAACCAGTTCCAACCAGGGCCGGCCCAAGAGCTGCTCCCGGCTCTGGCCGTAGAACCGGCAGTACCCCTCGCTGACGAAGGTGAGCGTAGTGTCCGGCAGCCAGCGACAGACTGCGTCGGGCTGATTCTCCACCAGCGTGCGGTAGCGGTTCTCCATCTCTGCGCGGGCCTGCTCGGCAAGCTTGCGCTCGTGAATGTCCAGGTGAATGCCCGCCAGGCGCACGGGCTGGCCCTTCTTGTCCCGCTCGACCACTCGCCCCCGGGAGAGGATCCACTTCCATCGCCCGTCCCTGGTGCGAAGCCTGAACTCCATCTCGAACGACTCGGGAACGGGGCGCTGCCCGGTCACCGTGCGATCGACTGTCTCACGGTCATCCGGATGCAGCAGTTCGAAGAACGTGTCCAGCCGGGGGGCCAACTCGCCGGGGCTGTAGCCCAGCATCTTGGCATAGGAAGGGCTGGTGAAGTTCTCGTTGGTGCGGCTATCCCACAGCCAGACCCCCACGGTCGTCAGTTCGAAGGCCAACAGCAATTCCCGCATGGGCACGATCGGGCTTGGCGACAATGCACGGGAGGGCGCAACAACTTTCCGCCCGCCGGTCCGGCGGACGGCCTTCTTTCCTTCCCCGTTCTTCGCGGACCGACCCGATCGAATCAAAGAGGACCTCTGCTCTCCTTTCAACACCGACAACGCGATATTAGGCCCCGGGCGACAGAAAGACAATGGCAATCTTGCGCAGGCCCGGGTTCTGAACGGACAGGTTGTTTCCAGGCAGCGCGAGGTTCGCGAGGTTCATGACCGGCGCCACGATCGCAGACCTCGATCAGTCGGCCACTCACGCGCTCTGGTAGTGCATACTCCGGGCAGGCCGGCACTGTTACAACGGGGCGAGAGCTCGTTTGCTCATCGCGTACTCGAACTCGTGCAAAGGACAGCGCGGTCGCCATTGACATGTCGCGGCGGGCTTTGTAGCTTCGTCCGTTCAGGAAGTCGAACCATGGGTTGCTGCGGACTCACCGCGTACGGGCGGCGGGAGTTGGTGATCTCGACCGCGATTTTCGCCTTGGCCTGCCTGGGCCTGGGCGTGTTGGCTGCGCTGACCCACGCAGTCTGGCTGACGGTGCTGGCCGCCCCGGCGGCGGTCTACGGCTGGGTCCTGTGGTTCTTTCGCGACCCGGAGCGCACGGCGCCGCCGGGCAGCGAGGGAGGGTTCGTCAGCCCCGCGGACGGCACGGTGAGCGACATCACGCCGGTCGGCCCGGACAGCCCGCTGGGCTGCGAGGGCACGAAGATCGGCATCTTCATGAGCATCTTCAGCGTGCACGTCAACCGCAGTCCGTGCGACGGGCGCGTGGAGTCAATCCACCACCAGAAAGGGGCGTTCCTGGATGCCCGCGACCCGCTGGCCGGGGAGCGCAACGAGGCCGCCACCATCCATCTCCGGGTGCGGCGCGACCGGCGGGAGTATCCGGTGGTCGTCCGCCAGGTGGCGGGCCTGGTGGCCCGGCGGATCCTGACCGACCTGAAGCCGGGCCAGGACTTGACGGCGGGGCAGCGGATCGGGATGATCAAGTTCGGCTCGCGTCTGGAACTGTTGCTGCCCTGCGAGCTGGCGGGCGCTATCGCGGTCCGTCTCGGCCAGCGGGTCCAGGCGGGACGGTCTCTGTTGGCCAGCGCCCCGGCGCCGGAGACCCAGGCGGCCGGCGAGGGCGTCCAGACGGCCCCCGCAGCCGGTTCGCCGACGGAGACGACGACATGACTGAATCCGAGCAGGTCCCTCACCGCCGGCGCGGGCGCGTTCGGCGACGCATTCTCCGCGGGACGGCCGCCCTGCCCGCCATCTGCACCCTGCTCAACGGCCTGGCCGGCTTTGCCTCCATCTACTGGTCGGCGGCGGGGAAGCTCACCCAGGCAGCCGGGGCGATCTTCGTGGGCATGCTCTTCGACATGCTCGACGGTCGCGTGGCCCGCCTGACCCGTCGCACCAGCGAGTTCGGGGCCCAGCTCGACAGCCTCTGCGACGCCGTCACCTTCGGCATCGCGCCGGCCGTCCTCATGCTCCACACGGTGGCCACCGCGTTCGGGGGCAAGATGGAGCGGATCGAGTTCCTCCACAGCAGCGCCCCCATCGATCGTCTGTTCTGGGCGATTGCGGCGGTGTATTTCGCCTGCGCCATCCTCCGCCTGGCCCGTTTCAACGTCGAGAACAAGCCAGACGAGTCGGCCCACATGTCGTTCGCGGGCCTGCCCTCGCCTGCGGCGGCGGCCGTGGTCGCCTCCCTGGTCCTGCTGCTCCAGCACCTGGTCAATCCCGACCGGATCGGCTGGCAGTCCACTCCGTGGGTTTCGGTCTTCGTTGTGGTCGCCCTGCCCATGGCCACGCTGCTGTCGGGCCTGTTGATGGTCACCCGCATCCGCTACCCGCACGTGATCAACCAGTACTTGCGGCGCAAGAAGCCTTTCGAGTTCCTGGTCAAACTGGCCATTCTGCTGGTGGCGGCCGTGCTGGACATCTTCGTCGCGACGGCGGCCCTGGCGTTGGGATTCGCCCTGTCGGGGCTGTGGGGCGCCTTCTGGCGCCGCGTCCGCCCGGACGCCGCCCAAGGCGCCCGCCAGGAACCGCCCGCCCAGTCGTAGCCCCCTGCAACTGCAAGACTCCCGCGCCCCGCTGCGCCGAATTCACGGGCCCATCGCACGTGCACGCGGTCCGGGCGATCGTGGAGCAGGACGGCAAGTGGTACATCGCCTATTGTCCCGAGATTCCCGGGGCCAACGGGCAAGGGCGGACGAAGGCTTCGTGCCTGAAGAACCTGGGCCAGGCGATTGAGCTGATCCTGGAGGACCGGCGCAAGGACGGGATGCGGGGAATTCCCCGGTCCGCAACGCACGAACGGGTACAGGTGGGATGAAGCGAAAGGACCTCCTCAGGCACCTGCGCCGCCACGGATGTTATCTCAAGCGAGAGGGCGGGTCGCATTCTCTGTGGACCAATCCGGAAAACCGGGCACACCGAAGCCGTGCCGCGTCACACCGAAATACCCAATCTGCCGGTCCGCAAGATCTGCCGCTCCCTGTCAGTGCCCGAGATCGGTTGAGGGACTTTTGGCGCCCGGCACCTTAGGCCTGGGCGCCGGCAGCGACTCGGGCAGCGTGGGGGCGACCTCCTGCGGGGCGGGGCTGGACTCCACCGCCTGTCGCTGCAACAGGTCGATGTTCTCCCACGCCCCACTCTCGAAGCGCCACGCCAGCAGCAGCCCCAGGGCGCTGACGTACACGCTGGCGGCGATCCACGGGCCCAGGCTCTCCAGGGCGGGAAACAGGCGGACCATCGCCAGCCCCCCGCCCACGGTAACGCCCCAACTCATGAGGATGGTCGCGACCATCGGCCAGCGGGTGTCGCCCGCGCCCCGCAGGGCCCCGACGTACACGATGCCCAGGGCATCGAAGAGTTGAAAGACCGCCGCGCAGATCAGGATCTGCCGCCCGGTGCTGACGATCTGGTCCACCAGCTCGGGCGCCTCGCCGGCCTGGACGGTGAACAGGTGGACCAGTGGCCCGCCGAAAGCCAGGAAGGCGATCGCCCAGGTGCCCATGTAGACCATGCCCGCCTTGACGGCGGTGTGGGCGCGGCGCCGGGCCAGGTCATGCCGACCCGCCCCGACGTACTTGCCCACGATGGCCGTCGCGGCAATGTTGATCCCCACCGCGGGCATGAACGAGATCGACATGTACCGCATCGCGATGGTCGAGGCCGCCAGATGAACCGTGCCGAACTTGCCCACCAGGTAGCCCATGAACACGCTCCAGCCGAGGATCTCGTTGCAGAACTGCAGGCCGCTCGCGTACCCGATCGCCAGGATGTCCTTGACGTGGCGCCCCCGGGTCAGCCGCCAGAACCGCGTGAGGAACCGCCGATGAAACGTGGGCCGGAGAAAGACGATCGTCAGCAGGACGAGATTCACGCCCCAGCTTGCCACGGATGAGATCGCCGCCCCCTCCAGGCCCATCGCCGGCAGCCCCAGCCGCCCGTAGATCAGGGCATAGTTGCCCAGGACGTTAACAGCCGCCGATCCCATCGAAACGCGGAACACGATTCGCGGGCGGTGGATGCCGAAGAAGAACTGGTCCAGTACCCGCGTGGGCAGCGAGAAGAACGCCCCGACGACCATGTAGCGGTAGTACATCGCCTCCATGCGACGGACCTCGCTGGTGTGGTTCGTGTAGAACGAGAACAGCCAGTCCGCCTTGAAGGCGGTCAGGGCGATCAGGAACGCCGAGCCGATCGCCAGGATCATGCCGGCCCAGACGTACTGTCCGCAGCGGCGGTCTCGGCCCGCCCCCACGTTCTGGCTGATGTACGTGCTGACGACCGTCAGCATCCCCATGGCCAGGCTCTCGGGAACGAAAGCGACGATGCCCGCGATCGACTGGGCGGCCAGGGCCTCCGCCCCGGCCTGGGCCCCCATGTGCGAGACCATCAACCCGTCCACGAAGCGCGTGACGGTCGGCATGAGCATGGTCAGCGCTGCCGGCCAGGCCTGCTGCAACACCTCCGCCAGCCCCGACGGCTGCGAACCATTCTCCCGCAGCGATTCCATTACGTTCATTCCTAGCACAGGTACGCACCGCATTCAAGGGGACCGAGCCGCCGCGACGTGAGAAACAACTACAGGCCGCCCCCGCACCAGACGGCGAGGCGAGTCGTATCAATGGATAACGGAACAAGACGCGCACGGAAAGCCTCCCCCAAGGGGCAGGTACGGGTTCTTGGCGGAATTTCGACAGGTTTTCTGCGTCACCTGCGTCTTTCCTAAGGATATGGAAGAGAGCTTGACCCTGGCACCGCAGAGCGATCTGAAGTTGGTGCAGTCGCTGATCGACGGCGACGAGCAGGCGCTGCACGCCCTGATGGAGCGTCACGCCCGGTGGGTCCGCGGGGTGGTGTTCTCGGTCCTGGGCGACCGCGACGAACTCGACGACGTCTGCCAGCAGGTCTGGCTCAGCGTGTGGCGCAACAGCCGCTCGCTCCAGGACGCGGGGAAGTGGCGGCCCTGGCTGTACCGCCTGGCCCGCAACGTGGCCCTCGACGCCGGACGACGCAAGACGCAGCGCCGCAGGCTTTGGCAACGTGTGAAGGCGTACCTCAGGCCGCCGGCCTCGGCCCCGCCTGTCGACCGCGACCTGATCGCCCGCGAGCAGCACCAGAGGGTGCTCGACGCGATCGGCTCGATGAGTGAGGCCTACCGCCAGGTCTTCGTGATGCGGCATCTGGATGGGCTGAGCTATGCCCAGATCGCCCAGGCGACGGGCCTGAGCGAAGAGGGTGTGGAAACGCGCCTGGTGCGGGCACGGCGTCTGCTGCGAGGCAAACTGATGGGAAACCGCAATCATGCAACCGCCTGAACGACAACTCGAACGCGACATCGTGAGATACCTGGACGGCGAGTTGGGCGAAGCCGAACGGCGAGAGTTGGTTGACCGGCTCCGCCGCGACGCCGCCGCCCGGCGGATGCTGGAGCAGTACGCCACGGTCGATCGGCTGGCGGGCGAGGCCCTGCTGGACCTGCTGGACCGTCCGCGGGCCAAACCGGCGCCGGCGCGAGCGGCCTGGGCTCGGTCGCGGATGATCTACCGCCTGCTGCGCCCGGCGGCGGCGGTGGCGGCGGTCGTGGTGCTGGCGGTCCTCATCCGCCCGAATCTGAAGGACGGTCCCGCCCCGATCGGAGGCGACGGCCCCATGGCCGCCAGCCGCCAGGCAGGCCAGCCGGCTGAAGCGCAGTTGTGGGACTTCCCCTCCCGCCCTCTCGATGTCCGCCTGGGCCCGCCGGCCGACTTCAAGGGCGGACTTGGCCAGCGCCAGGTCAACCGCCACGTCTTCGGCGTGCTGGACGAGAAGGCCAACGAGGTGTACGTCCTCGAGGTCGATCAGATCCAGACCCAGGCCCGCCGGGCGGAATGGGACTTCTGATGGATTCCTGACTCGTGATGCTTGAAGAACAAACGAAGGAGACGGACATGAAACACTGGACATGGATCGTGCTGGTGGGGCTGTTGTGGGTACAGTCGGGCTTCGTACAGGCAGCCGACAAGCCGGAGAAAGCGGCCAAGCCCGACCAACCCAAGGTCGAGAAGGCAACCCCCGCCGCCAAGGCGGAAGAGCCCGCCAAGCCGGACAAGGGCAAGGCGAAGCGTTCGCCGGCTGTCCCGCGCAAAGACGCCCCCGGTTGGCTGGGCATTCGCCTGAGCCCCGTACCGGCGGTGCTGGGGCGACATCTGGACATCGAGGGCGGCCTTATGGTCGCCAACCTGATCAAAGACAGCCCGGCTGACAAGGCCGGCCTGGACCGCTACGACCTGATCGTCGCCGTGGACGGCCAGGCGGTCGAGGGCGAGCCCGGCCCGTTCGCCCGGACCATTCAGGCCAAGAAGCCCGGCGACCCGGTGCGGCTGACGATATATCACCGCGGCCGCAAGAAGGACGTCGAGGCGATGCTGGGGACGGCGCCGACGGGAGAACTGGCCATGAAGTACGCCGATGACGACCTGCCGCCGGAGTGGATGGACCAGTTCAATCTCCGCACGCGGATGATGCGACTGGGACCGGACGGCAAGATGGTCGAGGTGGCCCCACAAGAGATGATGCCGCACATCCGCGAAATGCTTCGCGGGGCGGGCATCCCCGGCGGCGGGTGCGACATGTCCATCTCCATCGCCGGTGACAACGCCCGGGTCCACGTCAGCCGCAACGACGACGGCAAGCGGATCGACATCCAACAGGACGAGCAGGGGAAGATCACCGTCACGCGCAGCGCAACGGGAAATGACGCCCAGGCCGAGAAGACCAAGACCTACGAGTCGCTGGAGGCCCTGGCCAAGGATGATCCCGAGGCGGCCAAACTGCTCAAGGAGACGCGGGCGAACGTCAAGGTGCGGGTGCACGGCCTCGGGCAGAGCGAGCCGATAGCGGAAGAGTTGAGAGTCGAGATCGAGAAGAAGGTCCGCGACCTTCAAGAGCAGACCGAGCGCCAGGCCCGCGAGGCCCAGGACAAGGCCCGCGAAATGTCCGAACAGATGCATCGGCGATTCCATTTCCAGACGCCGCGCGTGTGGGTGCACGGGTTTGGCAGAGAAGGCGAGGGCTTCGGCTGGGACGCCGCCGGACGCGAGTTCAAGCTCGACCCGGACGGGAAGGTCGAGGTGATCATCCGCAAGGGCGGCGACCAGGTGACCATGACTTTCAAGAACCGCGAGGAGTTCAAGCGGAAGGAGCCCAAGCTCTACGAGCAGTTCCGGAAGACGCTGGGCGAGAAGTAACAGCCGGCAATTGCAGTCCACCCCGCGCCCGTACGTGTCCCTCGCCCGGTCCGCATGGAACCGGGCGAGGCGTGCAATGTCGTGCGGCTGTCGGTATGCTGAGCCGCAAGTCCAGTCCGTTCTTCACGCGACCGGACAATTCCAGAAAGGTGCCACAATGAAGGACTCCGGGGTTCACGGGCGCCTGCGGGCGGCGGTGCTGGTTTTCGCGGTTGGCTTCGCTGTGGGGCAGATGGCTCCTGCGCCCGCCTGGGGCGGCGCCCCCGGCGCGGACAGCCGTCCTGTCGGAAACGACTTTCTCCGGGTGGTGAAGGTTGACGACTCGGTCCGGCGGCTGGACTTGGCCGTGCGCCTGTACGTGCCGAAGACCGGTGCGGGCCCCACGGTGAGCCTGGTTTCGGCCATTCACGTGGCCAACCGCTCGTGCTACGACCTGGTGCAGACCTTCCTGGACTCCCAGGACCTGGTGCTGTACGAGGGCGTGGGCGCGCCGGACCACGTTCGCACCAAGGCCGACCCGCGGGCCAAAACCGCCTCCGCCATGCGGACGGTGGCGGTCGCCCTGGAGCGGCACCGCCTGCGGACCAAGGCGTACCCGCGCGCCCTGGCGGGCCTGCTGGAGGGCCGACCGGCCCGGCAGGTCCGGGCTATGCGCGCCGCCATGGTCGACGGATGGGGCCGCCCCCTGTGCTATAAGCCCGAGGAGCAGTCTTTCAGCCTCTCCAGTCTGGGCGGGGACGGTCGCCCCGGAGGGACGGGTGCGGCGGCGGACATGGATTTCAAGGAACAGCCGCCCCTGGACTCCAAGGAGGTCAAGCCGCCCAAGGGCATCCAGTCGGAGTTGGCTGACGCCCTGGGCCTGGTCTTCCAGCTTGAGGCCATGGACACCTCCGGCCCGAATTTCCGCAACAGCGACATGACAATGGAACAGTTGCACCAGGCGCTGCGCGCCGGACGGAAGGCGACGACGCGCCCTGGCGACGATCAGGCGAGCGACCCCTTGAGCGACCAGGTCCTCCAGATGCTTCGTGGCGAGGGGGCGATGATGGCTTTCGCCAGGTTCGGCCTGGCCCTCATCCGCCACCAGCCGCAGATGAAGGAAATGATGCGCCTGATGATCATGGAGACCGTCAGCGGCGACATCTCCAACCTGGCCCGCCTGGCTCCGGGGCTCGGGCCGTTCCTGGAAGTCGTTCTTCACGATCGCAACGCGATCGTGCTGGCCGGGCTGAAGAACGCGCTGGCCGAGCGGCCGATGAGACAGTCCATCGCCGTCTTCTTCGGGGCCGGACACATGGACGGCCTGCAGAAGCAGTTGGTCACGCAGTTAGGCTACCGCCCGGCGGGCGTGTTCTGGATACCCGCGTTCGAGGCCGATTCATCCAAGGCCGGCATGACCCCTCAGCAGTTCGAAGCCATGCGGCAGATGATCCGCGGGATGATGGGGCAGGGCAAGACGGGCGCGGGTCCGCGGTCCTCTTCTCACCAGCCCAAGGATGTGAAATAGGCGCGGGCGAACATGAAAGCAATGCAGACCACCGCAACATCGGCCAAAACATAGGCGGCAAGACGGATACGCCGACGCTGCCTCTTGCTCAGGATGATCATCAGAGCGAGGCAGAATGCCGCAGGGGCCACCACATACTGGAGCAGGCCCCACGATCCCACCAGGTCTCGCAGCCGGCAATTCGCATCGAATCGTCTCATGCCCTCGGCGATTTCCTCTTTCTGCGTCTCGCTTAGAGTGAAAGGCTTGCCGGCTCTCTCCGCCTCCGACTGTAGCATCTCCACCATGATCTTCTGATAAAACGATCCGCTCATTGCCCGCCACTTCGGGTTTCCAATGCCTTCGGTACTGCGGGGAAGAACCCCGCCGGCCTGAACGTTTAGAATCTCGATACGAACGCAGGTCTGCACGGCCAAGCCCGTCAGTGCGAGACAAATCAGGAATCCCCACGGGACCTTCATGAGGTCGAATTATACCGTGCCACGGCGAGTGACGACAATGCGGCGTTGGCGGACGGAAGCGTGTTGCGGTAGAATCCCTTCTCGAAGGAGAAGCGACATGAGCGGACGCGCGCGGATGAGTCGGCGGGAGTTTCTGAACGCAGCGGCCGGGGCGGCGGCCTTTGCGGGGACGGGGTTGGCTGGGCCGCAGACTCGGGCCCAGGCCCAAGCCAAACCCCCGGCGAAGCGCCCGAACTTCATCTTCATCCTCACCGACGACCAGGGCTGGGGCGACGCCCGCTTCCAGGGCCACCCGTACGTCAAGACGCCCGCCCTGGACCGCCTGTCGCGCGAGGGATTGTTCATCAAGCAGTTCTACGTCTGCTCGGGCGTGTGCTCGCCCAGCCGCTGCGCGTTCATGACCTCGCACTTCCCCGCACGCCACCACATTCACGGGCATTTCGCCTCGCCCCAGCAGAACAAGGCCAGGCACATGCCCGACTTCCTGGACCCCAAGACGCCCACCGTCACCAGCATCCTCAAGCAGGCCGGCTACGCCACCGGGCACTTCGGCAAGTGGCACCTCGGCCACGGCGCCGGCGCGCCGCCGCCAACCGCTTACGGCATCGACGACGAGCGGACGGCCGTCTCCAGCGGCCAGCAGATTCGCGAGGATGCGCCGCGTCTCATGCAGGAGGCCCCGAAGGGCCAGCCGCACTTCATGGCCGTCGCCACCACGCTCATGGTCAACGAGACCATCCGCTTCATCAAGGCCAACAAGGACAAGCCCTTCTACGTCAACCTGTGGACGCTGCTGCCCCACGCGCCGCTGAGACCCACGCCCGAGCAGCTCGCCGTCTACGACGGCCTGGACCCCAAGGCCGACCACGACGTCTGGAAGCCGTGGACGAGCCGGTACATGGCCGCCGCCAAGGACCTGCCCCAGCAGATGAAGGTCTTCCTGGCCGCCCTGACCGACCTGGACACGCAGATCGGGCGGCTGCTGGACGCCCTGGACGAGTTGGGCCTGACCGACAACACCGTCATCGTCTTCTCCAGCGACAACGGGCCGGAGGACTACCACATCGGCAACGCGGCCAACGCGGGCGTGGGCTCGCCCGGAATTCTGAGGGGACGCAAGCGCAGCCTGTACGAGGGCGGCGTGCGGACGCTGGGCCTGGTCCGCTGGCCCGGGCACGTACCCGCGGGCAAGGTCGACGCGACGTCCGTCGTGTCGTCGGTGGACCTGCTGCCCACGGTGTGCAAGCTGGCCGGCGTGGATGTGCCCGCGGGCGTGAACTGCGACGGCGAGGACGTGAGCGACATTTTCCAGGGGCGCCCCCGCGAGCGAACCAAGCCCGTCCACTGGGAGTGGCTGTTCCGCATCTTCAATGAGGAGCCCTACCACTCGCCCCAACTCGCCGTTCGCGACGGCAAGTGGAAGCTCCTGCTCAATCCCGATCGCAGCCGGGTGGAACTGTACGACATCCCGGTCGATCCGTCGGAGACGAAGAACCTGGCCTCTGAGCATCCGGACGTGGTGGACCGCCTGGCGAAGAAGGCCATCAACTGGCAGAAATCGCTGCCGCCCAGCCCCATGCGCGACCGCCCCGAACCCGTTCGCCCGCCGGCTCGGCCCAAGGGGCCCAAGAACAGCAACCCACAGAAACAAAGGTAGCGTTCAGCAGATGGGACGAGAGACGAAGTACCTGGGACGTCTCTTATTTCGTGGCTCCTGATTCCTCTTCTCTTCCTTGATCCCTGGTCCCCTTTTCCACTGTGTCCGCGGCAAGACGTCGGGCTCGGGAATAATAAATCCGGAAATATCTTGACTTTACGGCGAAAACTGTCGATGATGCCTGCAGTCTGAATGGGTTGGTGACATTTGGGGAAGGTCTCCATCGTCGCCAACGAACCGCCCGGCAAACGGTTCTTTTGCAGCTTGCACCCAGCGTATCCGCACCTGTGATTGTAGATCCCTTCACCGCCGCGGGAATTTGGCTCGGCTCGCTACGACTGTGAATCCCATCTGCTGACACCGTAAGGAGCCATGTACATGGCAAACGGCAAAGTGAAGTGGTTCAATGACTCCAAGGGCTTCGGTTTTGTGACGGCCGACGATGGCACGGACGCGTTCGTGCATCACGGCGACATCCAGGGCGAAGGCTTCAAGAGCCTCGCCGAGGGTGAGTCCGTCACCTTCGACATGACCCAAGGCCCCAAGGGCCCCAAGGCGGTCAACGTCCGCAAGGCTTAGGCTTCCGCGAATCACGGCGGGCGCCGCTCTCTATGGGCGGCGCCCGCTTTCGTTATTGCGGATCTGCCTGCCGGCAGGCAGGTTGCGGAATGCGGATTGCGGAATGCCCTATTCCCTATTCCCTATTCCCTCTTCCTTGATCTCTACGGACCCATTCCCTGAGGTCGACCTCTTCCCGCCGACCACCCGTGCAATGAGCATCGACGCGACGTTGTCGCCGACGGCGTTGACCATGGTCGCCGGAGGGTCGACCAGCACGCCGATGGTCTGGAGCAGGGGCAGCGCGGCGGCCGCCTGGGGAAACTCCCCCGCGTAGACGGCGACCAGGAACGCCTCGCCCACGAACCCCCCTACCGGCACGCCGCTGGTGACCATGCCCGTCAGGATGGAAATGGCCACCGCGAACGCCAGCGTGTCGACGCCGGCGAAGGGCTTGCCGAACAGGGCGTACAGGAAGGCGATCTTGAGCAGCGCCGCCATGCACGAGCCGTCCATGTGCACGATGGCCCCGACGGGGATGACGATCTCGCTGACCTCGCGGGGCGTGCCGATACGGTCGGCGGCCGCCAGATTCGAGGGGATGGTGGCCACGCTGGACCCGGTGGCCAGGGCGGTGGTCATGGCGGGAATGATGTTGCTCCAGAACCGCTTCACGCCGCCCGCGCCGGCGGCCAGGAAGGCATAGAGGGAGAACCCAATCGCCGCGTAGCCCAGGCAGATGGGATAGTAGACCGCCATCGCCCGCCCATAGCCCCCCAGCAGTTCGCCGCCGTACTTGCCCACGAACGCGGCGAAGTAGGCAGCCAGGCCGATCGGCGCGTAGTACATGATGAAGCGGACGACGCGCATCATGACCGCGCTGCCCGAGCGGAGAAAGCGGACGAACGGCTCGGCCTGCTCGCCCGCCGCCGACGCCCCCAGGCCCACCAGGATGGCGAAGACGATCAGGGCCATCATGTTCCGGCGCGACAGGAGTTGGACGAAGTCGCCGGCCGTCAATAGCTCGACGATCCCGCCGGACCTCTGACCCAGTTCCCTGGGGGCGTCCATGGGAAGTTGCACTCCGACGGGCCAGCTCAGCACGCCGATCAGCATGAGCAGGCAGGAGACGACCGCGGTGGCCAGGAAGATGGCCAGCATGATCGCGAGGATCTTCCCCAGCCTGGCGGCGCTGGACATGCCGGCTACGGCGGAGGCGATGGAGAAGAACACCAGCGGCACGACGGCGGTGAACAGGAGGTTGAGCAGGACCTGCCCGAGCGGCTCGAGCGCCTGGGCCCGCTCGCCCAGTCCCAGCCCGAGCGCGATGCCGACGGCGATGGACAGCAGCAGCAGAATCGAGAACGCGTAGTGGCGAAGGAATCCGAAGTGTCGCATGTGGCTCACAATGGCACCTTCCGTGGCTTTTGGGTGAACATGTTGTACCACGGCATGGGCGTCCGGGGCAAATCGCTTGTTGGCTGCCGGTCGCGAGACCACGCGGGTTGCAAAGCCTCTGGGAGGGTGGTACGGTGAATGCACGCATATTTCGCGAGGCGCCCATGAAGACACTGCACACGTCGTCGGCCCTGTTGGTCCTGCCTTTCCTGGTGTTGCTTCTGACGGCTGAGCCCGTTTGCCCCGAGGAAGGCGACGGCAACAAGGGCCTGAAAATCGCATGGGACAAGAACCTCCTCACCGTCAGCGGCCCGAAGCTGCCGGGAGGCCAGCTTAAGGTGTGGTACCTGGAGGCGTACTGCCGCCCCGGATCGACCGACCGCAAGTGGGACCAGACGGTGATCGGCCACGAGACGAAGCTGCTGGAGGCCGACGCCGACGGACGCCGAGTGGTGCTGGAGTGCACGCTGAAGGACGGGGTGAAGGTGCGGCACGAGATCCGCGCCGGGGCCGACGAGGTGGACTTCCGCCTGATCGCGCACAACCCGACGGACAAGCCTTCGCAGGCGCATTGGGCCCAGCCGTGCATCCGCGTGGGCGAGTTCACCGGGCGAGGCCAGGGCGACTACCTCGACAAGTGTTTCATCTTCCTGGACGGCAAGCTGACACGAATGCCCACCCGCGACTGGTCGACCAAGGCGATGTACACGCCCGGCCAGACGTGGGCCGCCCCGAAGGTCAGCCGCGACGACGTGAACCCCCGCCCGCTAAGTCCGCTCACGCCCGACAACGGCCTGATCGGTTGCTTCTCGGCCGACGAGAAGACGATTCTGGCCACCGCCTGGGAGCCGTACCAGGAACTGTTCCAAGGGGTGATCACGTGCATCCACAGCGATTTCCGCATCGGCGGCCTGGCGCCGGGCGAGAAGAAGTCCATCCGCGGCAAGCTGTACATCGTGCCGGCCGACGTGGAGGCCCTGCTGAAGCGCTACCGGAAGGACTTTCCGGAGCACAAGTAGCCCTGGCGTTCGGCTGCGCTATCTCTCGCTCCTGGGGATGTGCACCACGGTCAACGTGCAGCAGTCCCATGCCTTCGATCCGCGCGAGGTATTCCACGTAGTGAAGTACCGCTCGCCGGTTGCATCCAGGGCGGCGCTGAATGTGCCCTTGAGCGTCGCGCCATAGCGTTCCTGGTAGAACGGGTGCAGGAAGGCGAGCACCTTGGGGCGTTTGAGCTTCAGGTCGTACTGGACGATCGGCGTGCCGTCGCCTTCGCTGCCGCCGTGGGCCCCGGGCGTGTAGTACAGGAACCGCCCCGTCGGATCCGCGTCCAGCGTGGTGATGTAGCCCTGCACGCCCACGTTGGCCGGGCCGATCTCCTCGACCTTCTCCGTGCGGGTGTTGAGGGCCCAGATGGTGGCCGTCTCGCGCCCAGCCTTGGAAACGGAGTACACCATGCCGTCGGCGGTCTCGGTGGTGGCCGCGCGCAGGCCGAAGTTCTGGGCAATCTGGATGGGCTTGCCCGGCTTGGCAGGATCGAAGCGAACCAGCGGGCCGTTGCCCCCCCCGCCCGGGACGAAGTACACCCGGCCGGTCGAGGCAGCCAGGATCATGTACCGCTCGGGCCCGTCGCCGCCGCTGTAGAGCAGCTTGCCCTTGCGCAGGTCGTAGGCGAAGAACTGGATGCCCTGGTCCTTGGCGTCCGAGCCGGCGGCGGTCCCTCCATAGAATATGCCCCGCTTCCCGTCGGTCACGCTGCACGGGAGGCAGTGCTTGGGCACCGGGCCGCGGACGACGGCCTCCGCCCGCCCCGTCGAGGGCTGGACGCGGAGGATCCAGTCGCCGGTGTAGTGATACGCGTCGGTGGTGGTCCTCGACGAACCGCGATGGGTGCCGCAGTACAGCCACCCGTCGCCGCCGTCGTCGAGACGGCTGTGGATCTTGCCCGGAACGTAATGCCCTTCGGGCAGCTTGAGCAGGCTCTTGACGTCCAGCAGTCGGCGAATGGCCTTGGTCTCGGGGTCGTACTCGAAGACGCGGGCCGTGCCGGACGGCGCGAGGTGGTCGCCGATGGCGGAGTAGTACTTTCTGCCGACGCAGACGCCGTCGCCCCAGACGGACCAGGGCTTGCCGGGGTAGTCCTGGCCGGGATAGTACATGAAGTCGACCGTGGGCGCTTCCCTGGCGACGGCCACGCCCGAGCGCAGGGTGGCGGGCGGCTTGAGGAAGTCGCCAGCCCGGTCGGTCACCATCGTCTTGGCTTCCGGCAACGTGGGCGGGAACGGAAGCTCCGGCTCCTTGGGTTTGGCCTTCGGCGCACCCGGGGCGGAGGCGGCGAAGACCACCACGGCAAGAACGCACAATGCAGAACGGAGGATCATGGCGGATTCCTTATTCTCGTTGCCTCCTGGCCACCGAAGTGGCCAAGCTACTGCCCCGGCTCCTCGATGGTCAGAGACTTGTTCACGACCTGGTCTCGAAGCTCGACGCTGCGACCGGTCGGAAAGCGGGCGCGAACGTCGACCTTGTCGCAATCGCCCAGGCCGAAATGGGCGATCGCCTCCTGCCCGCTGGCGTAGCCGTAGCCGACGGCGATCTCCTGGCAGCCCAACAGGGCGTCGGCCCGGCCCAGCTTGCCCGCGGGGTAGAGCCATATCTTCGTACCGATGCCCATGCGGTTGGTGGCCTTTCCACCGGCCGGACCGGCCCGCCCCACCGCGCGAACCTGAAGCCACGAACGAGGGGGCGAGGCGTTCTGGAGCAGGCGGCAATGGTTGCCGGCGAACCAGTTGATCACGAAGAGGTCCAGGCGCCCGTCACGGTCGTAGTCGGCCGACGGGGCCGCCGGGAAGTAGACCATGGGGCCCTTAATCGGCCGGGGGGACGAAAAGCGTGGGACGGCGTCGGCCCGGGCGGCGCCGGCGTCGCTCAGGCCTGCGCTGCGATAGATCAACGGGGTGATCTTGCCGTCGGCGTCCTTCCACGCGGCCGAGAGATAAATGTCCGGCCAGCCGTCGTTGTCGAAGTCCTGGATTTCCACGTGCGGGCAGCGGACGGGAACGGGCGTCGTCAGGCCGGCCTGCTCGGTCACGTCGCGGAAGTGCGGTGAGCCGTCCTTGACGCCCGTGTTGAGGTAGACGCGGTTGCGGGCGGTCATGCCGTGGATGGCCAGCACCAGGTCGAGCTTGCCGTCGCGGTTGAGGTCGCCGAAAGCTGCCCCGCAGGGCCAGTCCTCGTTGTCCAGCGGCTTCCAGGCCAGCAACTCGCGGAGGTGCGGCGGCTCGACGTACTTGCCCCCCGGCGAACTGACGAAGAAGCGGTTGCTGAGTGGAACGAAGAAGTCGGGGCGTCCGTCGTCGTTGAGGTCGGCGACGGCCAGGCCCAGGCCGTACACGTCGTCGCCCAGGCCGGCAGCCTTGTTGGCGTCCTCGAAGGTCAGCTTGCCCTTGTTTCGAAAGAGCGTGGTGCGGGGCTTAGGCGTGAAACGGTCTTCGACGACCAGCAGGTCGAGCAGCCCGTCGCCATCGAAGTCCAGCACGCCGACGTTGCGGGCCTTGTAGAGCGTCGGCGGGCAGGCCCCGCTGGCGGCCGAGACGTCGACGAACGTCCCGCCGTCGTTGCGGAACAGCCGGCTGAGGGCCAGTTGGGCGGTCCGCTGCGGCTCGTCCGTCTTGCGGGTCTTGGACTGGGCGTTGTTGGCCACGTACAGGTCGAGGTCGCCGTCGTTGTCCAGATCGGCAAAGAGGGCGCCGCTGGTGCGGCCGAAGAGTTCGACGGCGGGCTGGTTGATCGGCTCGAACTTGCCGTTGCCCGCGTTGCGGAACAGGCGGTTCTTGACCGGCCCGGCCGCGGGTGCGTACTCGGCGTTGGGACGGTCGCAAAACCCGCCGACGTAGATGTCCGGCCGGCCGTCGCCGTCGGCGTCGCCCCAGGCGCCGCCGTGGCCCATGAGACCGGCCAGCGGATCGACCAGCCCGGCTTCGCGGGTGCGGTCTACGAAGGAGATGGACGAATCGCCCGCGGCGAACGATCCGAGCGCGACAAAGACGAAGAACGCGCCGACTCTGCTCATGGTGGTCTCCTGGCTGCGGAACGCGCCCGGCCGCCCCAGGAGTAAGGGAGAGCGAGGCGGCCCCGGCCGCGACTACCTTTGAATCAACGCGACACAAGGGCGGACAATGCAGGCGCGGCCCTTACGTCTCGCGGCGCTCGGAAAGGAAAGCTGCGGCAGCCTGTCCTGCCTACCGGCAGGCAGGCTGCCGGAGGCAAGGCGGGTCCGCGGGCTTGGGGCGACCTCGTGTGGGACCGATCAACTCCTGGCCAGTTTGACCAGGATCTCCAGCCCCTGGGCGAGCTTCTCGTCGGTGGTGGCGTAGCTGATGCGGAAGTGCGTGTTCCGCGTGGAGAAGACGTTGCCCGGGATAATCAGGACGTTGTGCTCGATGGCCCTGGTGACGAAGGCGTTGGCGTCGCCGCCCGGCGCGGGCGGGAAGGCGTAGAAGGCGCCGCCGGGCTTGACCAGCCCCAGGGCCGGGCCCAGCGCCGCCTGCACCATGTCGCGTTTGCGCCGGTAGGCCTCGACCTCGGCGGTCATGTCCAGGTCCAGGGCGGCCAGCGCGCCCGCCTGGGCCATCGAGGGGGCACAGACGAAGCTGTACTGCTGGAGCATGGTCATCTTGTCCAGAACCGTCTTGGGCCCGGTGCACCAGCCGATCCGCCAGCCGGTCATGGCGTAGCTCTTGGAGAAGCCCCGCAGCAGCAGCGTGTTCTCGTAGAGCGAGGCCATGGAGACGAAGGGCTCGTCGTAGCAGAAGAAGTTGTAGATCTCGTCGCTGATGACCAGGAGGTCGCGCTTGGCGGCCAGGTCGGCGATCTGGCGGAGGTCGGCCTGGGAGTACACCGCGCCGGTGGGGTTGGCGGGCGAGTTGATGATGAGCATCCTCGTGCGGTCGGTAATGGCATCGGCCAGCCGCTGGACGTCCGGGCGGAAGTCATCGTAGGTGCTGACGGGGACGGGCTTGCCGCCGCAGAGGTTGATCAGGTGGGAGTACATCACGAAGTAGGGGTCGGCGAAGACCACCTCGTCGCCGGGATTGACCAGGGTCATCATGGCCAGCAGCAGGGCGCCGCTGACGCCGGAGGTGATGAGGTAGTCGCGCCCGTCATCCCAGCCGAACTCGGCCTTGCAGGCCTGGGCGATGGCGTTTCGGAGCTCGGCGGTGCCTTGGGTCTGGGTGTACTTGTTCATGCCCTCGCGAATGGCCTGGACGGCCCGCTCGCGGGCGGAGGCGGGGACGTCGAAGTCAGGCTGCCCGATGGAGAGGTTGATCGGGTCCTTGAGCCTGGCGGCCAGGTCGAAGACTTTGCGGATCCCCGAGGCGTCGAGCTGGCTCATGCGGTCGGCGATACGGTGGCTGGGACGTGTCATTGGGTAGCTCCCGACGCGCGAGCAGGAAGCCGCCTGGGCCAGGCAGGTCCGCGGGCCTGCCTGCCGACAGACAGGCTGTTCCCTGGGCGCACGCATTCTGTGCCCGCGGCAATGCGGCTGCGGGCAGGCGGCGAATTATTTCTTGCCTTTGGCCGGGGCGGCGCCCTTGGCGGCCGGGGCGGCCGGGGCTTCGGCCTTCGCGGCGCCCGCCTCACCCGCGGCGGGGGCGGCCTCTTCCGCGGCCTTCTTGGCCTTGGAGCCGGCCTTGGAGTGGCGGACCTTGGTCTTGGGCAGGCCCAGCGGGGAATTGGTTTGGGGGTCGAATTTGCCCTCGTCCTTCAGGCGGGCAATGCGCTCGGCTCGGGTCAGCACGCTACGGGTGCCGGCCAGGCTGCCGGCGCTCTTGAGGCTTCTGTCCATCGTCATGAGTATCTACTCTCCGTCAAATCAATCGTTCTCGCGGTGCAGCAGGAACGTCGGTTGAAACTTGTTCTCGCGGTTCCGCTGCCGAAAATCATACGTTCGGTGCTTCTGAAAATACTTCTTGCCCAACTCCTCGATCTTCTGGGCGTGTCGTATCGCCGCCGCGCTGTCGGGCGCGTCCTGCGGCGCCATCGACAGCACGAAGTACTGGTTGGACTGCGAGTACCTCGACACCGTCGACGGCTCGCCGTTCTCGTAGCAGAACTGGGCGATGCGATCGCCCTCTTCCTTGTCCTTCAGCCCGCCCTGGATCACCAGGTAGTACTTGCCCGCGATTCGCCGGCTGGGCACAGCCGCCGGGACCTGGCCCTGATCAACGCCCGCGCCGCCCTGAACGACGGGCCCTTGCGAGACCGGTCCAGGCGCGCCGGGCAGGGCCGCCAGGTTCTGCTGGACGGTGACGCTGGAGCGTCCGACCAGGAACGCGACGGCCAGCAGGACCACCAGCCCCAGGCCCAGCAGGGCCCAGTTCAACGGGCTCAGCGTCAGGCGCACGCGGTTGCCCTCGCGAACCAGCGCGGGCTCGCGCGGGGCCGGGGCGTCGAAGATCGACGGAGGACTCGCCGCCGACCCTTCGCTGCCGGCAGCGGCCGGGAGGTCCTCTTGGACCGGGCGATCCGCCGGGCCGACTGCGGCAGTCGCATCATGGCCCGCCCAGGACGGCACGGTCAGTTTGGGCTCGGCTCCCGGCTTCTTGTTCTTGGTGATCACCTCGTAGAGGGCGATCGAATTCTTCCTCTTGCCCACGGTAGTGCTCCTGCGGCGGACCGATGCTTCCGCCCGCCAGGTTGCGAATGAGCCTCTGGAAACCCGAGCCTCTGACAAACCAGAGGATGATAGCTTCGCCCCGTTGGCCTGTCAAGCCCGCTCTTGCCGCCGGTGCTGTCAACTATTGTGTGTAAGTTCCCAGAAGGTGCCATCTGGCCAGTTGGCCGAAGACGGCCCGTTGGACGGCTGAGGCGTCGTAGTGGACGCCCATGGGGTCCAGTCGCATCCGCAG
>Ga0116149_1002394_pt1 | contig 20692 bp, 18 predicted proteins | sample AD_UKC057_MetaG_FD_89787 | JGI IMG/M metagenome (GOLD analysis project Ga0116149, IMG submission 89787) | Active sludge microbial communities of municipal wastewater-treating anaerobic digesters from USA - AD_UKC057_MetaG | ecosystem: Engineered > Bioreactor > Anaerobic > Digestate | place: USA... | reverse complement strand
TGGATTTCTTTCTCGACGCCAATGCGCGCACCCGATTCATTGTGTTTATTCTTACTCAAAGAAACTCCACAAACATATTATTTGTAAGGAGTAAGCTCAATATGAAATTGATGCAATAATGAACGTTTCTGCAACGCTTTTCACTTCTGAGCAAATCCATCATCTTCAATCCTACCAAGCTGTCTCATTAGCCATCTCGAAAACAAATTCTTAAAACTACCCTCAAGAGGCATTTATTAGACCCCCCCAAAAAAAATAAACTGGAATCGACTAGACCAATAGTAAGCCGTTGACTAATAAAATGAAAGTAATCCCATATTCTATATCGATTTTCATATCAAACTGCTAAGGAATAGCCAAATTAAAAACTCAGTCAATATCGACGATTAGTTCAATAGTTAGTCGATATGGAAAATAAGGGTTTGCTCGGGCCAATATTGGAATCATCCAGATCACTTTTTTCGAACAGATAAGCATAGTAAGAGTCAACGAATGTAAACCTACAGTAGTGAACCTTTCTTTTAAGAAGATTGAATCTCTTTTTCTAATTTACAACTTTTTGAATTCAGTATTGTTGGTTCTGCAAAAGGTTGATTTTTCTGAATCTTTGTTTAGATGGTCTTTACAGAAGATTGATTACGATAACTACTTTTTAAACACTATTTAGTCGGGTAATTTCCAAGAATTTCGTTTAGATCATCAATAAAAAAGTCAGTTTCAGTAAAGCCTTGCATAAATCTGTATTTCTTTCGTTCCTCCTCGAACTCTGTATAAAGAGTTGCAAGTGTTTTATCATTTTTATTGGCGACTATTCTAAATATGTAATTCTGGTCAATGAGATTCTTTATTCTCTCAAAATAATCCTTATCTCCACTAACTATTATAAGAATCTCTGGTTGTTGATGAGTACGCTCGTCTGTAATTCGCTCTAATATTAAAAAGTCGGTCAAGTTTTCTTTTTTACGATGGCCGAGTAGTTCTTCTCGCGGAAAACTTACTGAAAATCCTGCTTGTTCCAATTCTGCTTTTATTCGATATGGATCTCTTAAATTCCGTGGATCAGCACAAGCCCACTGGCATACGATTTGTCCGAATTGAGCCGCATATTGAATGAGTGATCTCCCAACTGTTTGCGCGCTCATCCCAGAATGTATTTGAGGGAAAACGTTTTCATAATCAACAAAGATCCCGACTTTTTTTGCTGCGTTTTGTGCTAAAGGAATTGGAGGTATCTCTCCAATATCCAACCTTGTACGTAAAAATTTGGCAAGCATTTGCCCTTTAATACCGATTCCACCACTTTGAAGCTTAATTACATTTTTCTCTTCAAGAACTGTAATTTGTTCTACGTCGAATTTTCTTAGTACTTCTTCGGCAGGTAGGAATATTTTCTTATCACCTAATAACTTTGCCAACTGGATAGCCACAGATTGTTCTTCTTTCTTTAATACCAGTGCACTGAATGAAGAAGTTGTAAAGTTACTGGCGTCTTCAGAGAGCTGTTTTGCGATTAAAGTGATATCGGATGGCGTTAACATGTTTCTATGTTCACGATTCAACAACTCAATTCCATTAAAAGCAATATTTCCGACTAAAAAAGGATTACCAGCAGTCTCAGAAAAAACGGCCTCAACTGTTTCCTCCGGTATTTCGATCTCATACTGTTTTACAGGAACTTTAAGAACTTTAGCAATATTTTCAATTTCTAAAAATCCAACAGGCCGTTGGGTAAAAGATAATTGACTCCGCGGACTATTTTTTTCGATAATTTCCGGACGATACCGCCCAGAAAATACAAACCAGATTTGATCATCTTTATAGATTTTCCGAATAAGGCCTAATAGTGCGGCAGTTTGATCAGCAACGATTTGCTGGAATTCATCAATCAATAGGATTAATTTCTTTGGTTCAACCCTTTTACTTATATCTTCCATAAATTTTTCTATCGCAGCCAATGGATTGGCATGACCAACAGGTACTTCATACAGATTATTGAGCACTATATCGTGCTTCTCAAGACTTCTTAATATTTGAACGGAAAAAGAATTAATGACTTGATCCAACGATTGAGTAAACGCATCAAGAGATGATAAATCAACCACTACTGGGGCTAAATCGTCCTTCTTTTGCAATTCTAATACAATTCTATTTATTAAAGATGTTTTTCCGACGCGCCTTATCCCATGAAAGTATAGTGGTGTACCCGCTGGTCGCTTCCTCATTAAAGTTTTTTGAATTAAAGTAATTTCTTCATCACGTCCTTGAAAAAGGTTTGGATCGTCTTTGCTGAAATCAATTGCATCTCGGTATTTATAAGGATTCGGTATTTCATAGCCATGAATATTTTTTTCACGCAAATAATCAACGAAAGAGAACCAGGTTAGTTGTAATTCATGCTTAAGCAGCAAATCTTCAATAACGCCCCAATTATATTTAAGATAAATGAAACACTTGCTTTCATTAGTATTTTCAGGCGGATTTACATTAACTGGTAATGTGATAATTATTTCTTCGTTCTCTAAGATGCAATCGACAAGAATCTCTTCTATCGAAGAAATAGTACTGCCATTGGAACATTTGAATCGCAAATTTGTTATCTCGCCAGGGCCAGGATTCTTTAATCGAAATGCTAACGATGTCGGTGAAACATCTCGAGGTAATCCTGCTCCAAATTGTTGGGAACTGATGATAGGAATAGCTTGAAGTTTTAACGTCTTGCTAAAAGTCTCAAAGATACGCTGAAATGAAGCTACAAGAGCCTTTAAATCTCTTAGGCGTGGTTCCTCTCTAAGAATATCATTTGCATTTTGTATCGCTTTATTGATTCGTCCCATTTCATTTTCGATTTCGCCTCTTTTCCACTGCGATTCATCTAAAGCGCATATATCCTTGAGAAGATGCCGAATTACGCTGAGCCTATCTTGAACAACTTGTGGTCCACTCGACATCAAGTCAAAAGCAGCTTCTATTCGGCTTTTAATTTCTTTTAGCTTTCCTACTTCATTTATTTCTGCAATTTCTTGGTATAAATTACTCCAGATGCTACTACCTCCTTCAGTGAAACCTTTTAATCCAATTGGTGTAGGTTTGTTTCTTTTCTTTTCTTCTAATTCCTCTAAGTACACACGAGTCAATTTAATTAAGCGGTTATTTGCAGTATCCGTGCCATCCCAAAACTCATTAGCAAGCTTGTAGTAACGATCAAAACTAATTTTCCCTTCGCGTTTACGACTGTTTCGCTGATAAAAATCAAATAAAGATATCAGATTTGAGCGTAAATAATTTGCCATCGGACCAGAATTCTGTTTTTGATTTATTGACAAGTGATATTTTTTGAGTTGATTATTTACAATAACTTCGAGCGCTTCACCGGCACGTGCTAAATCACCTGAGCGTTCTGATACTTCAGCCAGCCAAGACCAAGCCTTAAAATGATAGATATGCCTTTCAGCATAGTCATTTATCCAAATGCGCCAAGTTATATTTAAATTCAATCGCTGAAGATCTGAATAAAGTTGCTCGATATCAGAATCTTTAAGGTTATCTTCCGGAGAAGGGATGCTAACTGGTCGTGCAAGCAGATCTTGTATAACACCAATTTTCTCAGCTTGATCGATAACATTGATATCCATTCTGTTTTTATCATCTTGTGATAACAAAAACCAGACTAAATAACATTCTGCGAAAGGGAGTTTTGGTAAGTTATCGACAAGGAAATCAGTAACAGCTTGCAGATCGCTACTTTCAGAATTCGATGATTCAAATTGTTCAAGTATCTGCATGCCACAATATAGTGCAAGTTTTAAATTTGAAAAGGGTGCAATATTTTTTTCAATGCTCGGCTTTAGGACATCCAAAGCTTCTTTAACACGACCCATTTGGATATAGAAAATTGCTAAATTCCATACAACCTCATGCGATGCCGATCGATTTTCGATTTCTTCTAACCAGGCTCTTGCACCTCGGGCAACCCCAAAGCGTCTAGTTTTTGCATAAATATTCCACTCACGCGCTATTGGAGCATAATCTGGATAAGAATTAAGTTGTATACCCTGCTCGAAAACTTCTAAAGCATGATCCTGAGCAGTTAGATCATTGCTCATAATATCTTTGCGAGCTTGCTGAAAAAGATCGCGTCCATTGCGCTGAGGCTGGATACGTATGGTACGCCTTGGGGGCTGTATTTCTTGGGAATCTGCTAATACTTTACTGGCAGCTGAAAGTAAACTCAGACGAGCCTCACGCAGAATATCCATGAGAACAGGGAATGAACCGCGACGCATGCCTTCTTCAAACTCTCTCGTTCGTGTGCGTCCAAGAAAAGCAAGAGAATTATTCTCGGGGCTATTATCCTCAGATGATTGCTGGATTGTTAATTTTCCTGCCCTTAATTGGGCTAAAGGAATGCTATCTTGAACGCCATGCAACACAACTTCATTGACAAAGCTTTGTCTTGCAGATCCTTCAATTATATCTGATGCACGGGCAAATTGTTTAATCCAACTTTCGGCTTCAACTCGATCAGATAGACCATCCTCTCTCCATTCCGACAAATGGCGAGTAACTAGCAGGACTAAATCCTTCCAAAATCGTTTTATACCTATATCGTCTGTATCTTTAATATTGCTTATGAGACTCTGCCAATCATGCATAAATACATCTGGGCTGGTTGCTCTGTCGCGTGCGCTTCGTAAGTAGCTGAACAATTTTAAATTGATTTGAGCTTCCTCTAAGTAGGAACCAAAGCTGTGCTTCACAGCAAAATTAGCCAAGATTATTAGGTGATCTAACTGCATGTCACTGATATTGTAATTTTCATTACAATAGCGGAAAATAGCATTTCGAATTATTATCCCAGCTAAAGGGGTAAGCAAACGTGGTTGTTGTGTTGTGTTTTCAATAGCCAAATTAAAATTAGCTTTGTTTTGGTCCTCTTTGCGTTTATCCAGCAAATGCCAAAAACTTTTTATTGACTCAGTAATGTCTGGCTTAGTTTCAGCAATCTGCGATTCAAGCAATTCAATAACGCCTAGAAGCCGGCCAGGATTAGACAAAGTTACTATAAATTGTTTGAAAAGGGATAAGGATTTATTGTTTTGAAGCGGAATGATTCTTTCAATATCACCGAGGCACTTGTTGATGAATTTTTCCGAATTAGATTTTAAAAAAACAATAGCCCCTTTGGCACGTTGTTCTAGGAGACTTTCTCGAAAATAAAACTCATATCCAACCGCCCACACTATCGCTCGCCATAAATTCCAACGTTCTTCGTCACTCAATTCTCGATTTGCGAATTTTATCCCATACAATCCAGCTAAAAAGGCAATATCCCCCCAGATTTTATCATCTAAAAGTGGCATCGTAGAATTTGCTTTTTCGAGAGTTGACTTATTGGTTTCTCGAAAAGCCTCGTCCGCAAAATGAACAACCGATAATAGTGCAGAGACAGCAGTGGCTCGTTGATCAACTAATTCATCACGGGAGATATGTGAAGGAACTTCAGATGCTAATAGTATAGGCATTGTATTTGTAAGACTTTCAGTGAAAACTTGTGGTTCTTCCACAGGTGAGTCAAAAGCTGGAGTTTGAAGACTTTCTGCCACCTTTAGAGCGGATACTTCGACGTCATCATTTGTTGGGGAATTGAGTGAGTGTTCCATAGAAACTTGTTCCCCTAATAAATTTATCTGCTTGTCAATTAATATCAATAAATCGTGTACTTGCGATTGTTTTGGATTCTGAGAAATTACTTTCCGCAAACGGTTAAGGCTTTTAAGATCTAATGATGGAACAAATGATATTAGGTCATTGAGAGTATCAGAATAAAACTGTTCATCTTCGAATTGGCCAAATAAAAAGGCAAGGAGTCGGCCAAACATTGCCTGGAATCTATCTGAATGATAATGATATTCGTACCAAGAAGACCATACAATTGATTTCCATATTTTTCGCTTGATAGCATCAATTAACGTCTTCGTATACACTTGCCCAACAAGATTGCTTGTCAATCCAGCTATATCTTCCCAAACAGGTTCTTCAATCTCTGGAGCAGAATAAATAGCTTGGTCTAATAAGTCATAAAGCTTCTGATCGGTAATCCCAAATGACTGAAGACAATCGTGAAGATCAAGAGCAACCGATGTCCGCTGATTAATTAGATTTTCTATAACCATGGCAAGATGCTCCTTATCATTATCCCACCGATTCAGTGTTACCAGCAGGGACTGTTAACCCTCCGGGTGACTCAATTGGTGATGGGTTTGCTAGTTAGTTTTTGTTGATAAAGTATCGATATAACATATTGAAAATATGTATCGGGTTCCTTATATTTGAGTGCTAAACGACGAAATTTGGCAAACAAACCACAAGGAACCCGAAATGCTCGTAGAACGCCAGGAACAGAAGAATCTATTTGAGACCTTGCTTCCTTTTACTCTAGCAGATCAGGATTCAACATTAACCAGGATCGACGTATTTCTCGATAAGCATCCTGATGTTTTACTGACTTTTACCACCTCGCTGAGAACGCGGTCCATGAAATCCCAAACGATGGGACGGCCCAGCGAACCAGCTGAGGCGATCTTGCGGATGTTGATTCTGCGAAGACTCTATTCACAGAGCTTTCGCCACACCTGCAAGGCTGTGAATGATAGTCTGGTGCTACGTCAGTTCACCCGCATTTACTATGAATCGGTTCCAGACTATTCGACTTTGGCAAAGTATGACCAGCTTTTAACCGAGGATCTTCTTAAAAAGCTGAATCGGCATATTGTATTAGGCGCCAAAGAACAAAAAGTGACAAAAGGTAAGAAGCTGCGCATGGATACTACGGTGGTAGAAGCCAATATCCACTATCCCACCGACAGTCATTTGTTATATGACAGCATCAAAGTATTATCCAGGCTGGCTTACAAATATCGCCAGGCTGGCATCGCTTCTGGCGAAGTCACGCGCAATTTTACGCGCAGCGCCAAGAAGCAGCTTTTAAAGATCATCAAATTTGCCCGTAGTCGCAGTGAAGAGGGGCATGATAAATTCAAGCGCACCTACCAGACCATGATTGAGATTGGCAAGCGCTCTCTGGTTCATGCTCGTCAATTGGTATCTGTTCATCTCAAAGATACCCAGGATAAAACCCTGAAACACATTGTCAAACAGTTCCAGCGTTTCATCCCTTTGGTCGAGAAGGTCATTGAACAGACCAGACGGCGTGTACTGGATGGCCAAATGATGCCGAACACAGAAAAACTGATCAGCATTTTTCAGCCCGATTGTTACGTCATACGAAAGGGCAAGCGCGCCAAACCCAATGAATTCGGCAAACTTCTGGAAATCCAGCAATGCGATGGCAAAATTATCACAAATTGGAATATTCATGCCACGAATGTTTCCGATACCGGGCTGTTTATTCCAGCGATTGAATCGCACATCAATTTATTTGGCAAGCCCCCACGGCTGGCCTGTGGCGATCGGGGCTTTTATTCCGCGGAGAACGAAACCTCTGCCCAAGAGCGTGGGGTCATCAGAGTCTGCCTGCCGAAACGAGGCAAAAAATCTAAAAACCGATATGCTCATGAAAAACAAGCATGGTTTAAATCTGGCTTTGCCTTCCGTGCTGGCCTTGAAGGTAGCATCAGTGTACTAAAACGTCGGCACGGATTTAACCGCTGCCTGAATGTTGGCACCAATGCGTATGAAAGATGGACCGGCATGGGAATCATAGCCAATAACTTGATGGTGATTGCTAAAACTTGAGATCTATCAAAGAACGAAGAGGGAATGCCCTTGCACAGCTTGGCGCAATTAACCACTAAATGCCAAGAAAAGTACTTTTTCAACAAAAACTAGTTAACCCCGAATCCGAGTATCCTGTATAATTAATGTAACTTCAATATAAAATTACGTTAAGATCAACCATTCGCTGATCGCTGGCTGCCACGAACTTCAAATTTCATAACAGATTATTTTTATATATTAAATGAGCATTAAATTCCAGGCGGAAAAAGATAATAGATAGCACGGTTCCATTAGCAGTTATTTGAATTATTGGTATCGGAAACAAATGTAAAAGAAAATAATCACATTCAAGCACTTATAAATTTGCATTCAATCTTCAGTAATGTCCCAGTATCCACCAAAAGAGGATATAAGTTGAATAAATTACATTCATAATAGACAGTTTGCGTTGTAATTGATCCTCTGCTGTTATGGCTTCTAAGATTTATTAAATTAATATCATACGGTATCTAGCCTTTCACAACGTTAGGACACCACTGTTCTAAATTTAAAAAGTATTACAAACAAGTAACAATACTATAATTAATTTGGATATCTCATTCGATAAGGTGCTCTAATTTTTTGAAGAATAGGCTGGTCAACTATAAATCTAGAGAGGTTTATCGGCAGTGTGCTGGTAAGTGCCCTCTTGATTATTTATTCTCTTATCGATTTCTTTGATCGCTTTATTAATAGTATTATTCAATTTAACAGAGTTATTTGGATTTTTTAGAAGTGTATCAAGGATGCTGATGGTTTTTAAATCGCCGGTTTGCGACAATTGTCTTATAGCATGGAGCCGTTTATTATCGTCACTTGAACATTTGGCAATTAAAATATAGCTTTGAATTGACATTTTCATATTTGCTTCCCATATTATATGCTGGCACTCCTGCAATACTGACCCATCTGCATCATTTGCTGGAAACTGAAACCCATTTAGCAACGTTGAAGCTCTTTCAATTTGAGTGACCGTTCTCCAGTATATTATGTTTTTTTTCTCTGATTTTTCTGATCTCCAAATTCTATATCGGATCTTTATCTTAGATAAGTATTTCGCTGCATGACTAAAAACTGTCAACGTATCCGCAATAAGTTCAAAAATAAATACGCCAAATTCAAACATACCTCGCTCCGGATTAATATACTATATTTTGGAGTGAACTAGCGCAGCCAATTCATTGGGCGGATACTCTAGCTTAGATAGCACAACTACATCTGGGTATCGATTAAATAAGATTAGTATTTCTGGATTTTTTACGTTAGTTAAAATGATTATTGGAACTTCATCCCCTAAATACCTGCGAATATCTTCAAGGAGAAAAATACCAGTTTTTAATCCTTCTTCTGTTTCCTCTGAAGTATACTTCTTTCCATACGGGAGCATCACATCGAGAAGAACTAAAGCAATGTCATTTGAATTAACGTTTGAAGCTTGAATTAAATACTCTAGTGCTTTATCGGCATCTTTCAGATGAATGACTTCCCATCCTTCTTTGTTCAGTTTTGAAACATAATATTGCATAGGTAGAAAATCATCATCGATGAGTAATATCTTGTTTCTCATATTCTGCTCTCCTTTCTATAATCTGATCTCTTTGCCTTTGACAACTCCTCTGGCAATAAGATGGTAAATTCGGTCGGCAACGAAAGGTTAGTTACCGAGATAATACCACCATGCAAAGCAATTATTTCTTTGCATAACCAGAGGCCTAAGCCTTGACTTGCGACACCCTTAGACAATGAAGTAGGGCCTCTAATGCCTTCTTCAAAAATCACTTTCTCTGTACCCAATAAAATACCTTCGCCCCAATCTTGGAATTTTATTCCAAAACCTTCATTCGTTGAAAATCCGCTAATCTCCACCCGAAAGCTTGATGGATCATCATAGGAAAATTTAATGGCATTCGATAATAAATTGAAAAAAACTTGTTGAAACATATTTTTATCAATCCATAAGCGAGGAATTTGATCAAAGCCTTGATAATGAATAGCATGAATCGACATATCTTTAGCTTTAAGCAGATAGCCTATCTGTCTAATTGCAGGGGCTACGACTTCCTTCATTAGTAGGGTTGGAGAGAGCGAAAGCTTAATTTCTTCAAATCGAAACCGCATGAAGTCTGAAACATCTAAAAGCCTTTGCATCAATTCAGTCCAAGACCAGATATCCCCTGGATAATCAAATTCAAATACAAGCTTATTTCTTGCTTCTGAGATGATTGATTGAGTCGCCCCTCGTATTGCAATTACTGGTACTTTTAATTCATGTGTTAGTCGCCCAAGAGCTCTAAATCTTCTCTCTTTCTCAATCAAGACATTCATAAAAGGTGCGGCAGCCTGACAGATAGAATCCATTATTGCCAGGTCGATTTCAGAGAATGAACAGAATTTTCCCGGAAAAGATAAACTTTTTTTATTGTTGCATCTTATTACTCCAAAAACATTCCCATAGGGATCAAAAAATGGTGCAAAAAGGCACGACCGCACCTGTTGATATTTCACTATCTCAGTAGATTTGGCTATGTGAGCTACGTCATCTTTTAGCTCAATTGTTAGCAAAGTACGGCCGGTTTTCCACGTTTTGCCGGTGTGACCCTCGCCAATCTTGTAGAAACGTTCTTCGGGTGGTACATGCCACTCAATTCCTGTAGTCCCTCTTAATTCTAATCTGTTTTGTAAATCGTTAACTAGAAAAACTGATACGCCCTCACAGTCAATATGATCTTTAATAAAGGAAACAAAGGCTTCAATAAAAGATGAAACACTTTTATATCGGCTGAAAATATAATTTATTTCTGCGACCGAATTAGAGCAGTACTCGTCAACTACGGACTGAGCTCCTATTGCAGCAACGAAACTAAGTTCATTAAGTGTTTCATCATCCATTAGCTCAGCATCACGCAAAGGAAAAATGTTAATAATATACTGCACATGATCGAGGTTATTAGGATTTAGCAATGGGATGGAAATCATTTTGTCTGGTTTGTACTGTGCCATCAATTCGGGATTTCCAAATGTCTTGCCTTCATATTGTTTACATAAATCAAAATGAGTTACAGCTTGTCTACTATAAGTGATTCCTGTTAATACTTCATCAAGCTTTAAAGTGCTTTGCATCTCCATTTTCGGTTGGCCTTCTGAACTCCATACAGCCAATAAATTCAGAAGAGAATTCGACGGACTACATGTCCAAACATTTATTACATTTGACTTAATAATTTCATTATAAGACTTCGCTAAATTATAAAAATAATGATTTATTCCAGCGTATCTTGAATGAACAGCAGACTGATAAAACTTTAGCTCATTCTCAATTCTACCCCTCTCACTTTCACGGGGAGGACCGAGCGAATAATCAATATGATATATACGACTTGGAGGAACGTGCATACTGAAACCTCTTTTTTGAAGCCACTCAGCCGAGATTTTCGTACTTGTAAAAGGGTCAGAATCAGTTCTATCTTGCTCAAGAATAAGCCAACCTGAATATCCTAATTCGTCTAATTTTTCTAGTATTGCATCTAAAATTACTTCCCCCCTTCCCAACTCTACAAATCCTTTCGCATAGTGATGAGGAGAACGGCCAAATTTAGATGTCCAATCTTTCAAATGAATTGATGCTATTCGTTCATAATTTGAACTCAAAATTAAAATCGGATCTTCTCGTGCAATAGTAAGATGCGCAGTATCTAAGATAAATTTTACATCCTGATGGTCTTTCATTACTTTTGAAGCATGTACTATCTGGTCCATTGGAGCATAAACATGAGGATGTAATCCTAAGGTATATCCCGCAGTAATCGCACGAGAGCAGTCCGAGTTGTTCCAGTTTTTTATATAAAGATATTCAGGTTTGTACTGATTACAATATTTAATTCTTTCTTCTAAGTTGCCACCTGCTAAGCCAATTAAAGACATTTGAAAATTATCTTTTTCTAGCACGGATAATAATGATTCTATGTTAGGCAAAGTGCTAGGGTGCTGCGCGATCTCTATCCCATGAAATCCAAAATCATTTAACATCAAACATAATTCCGAGAAATCAGCAATTCTATTACCACAAATTATTGTCTGAAATCCAATTTTTATTCGATCTTTTAGCATGGCCTATTCCTTTTAGTATTCTTGAACACAATTACTCATCAATATAGACAACTCAAGTGATATGACTTTTCGTGACTATATTTTAATGCAGAACTTAAAAAGCACTTGAAAAAGAAGTATCAATTGTTCCCCATGTTATTCAGTATAGTAATTACTATTTATCTTTAGTTTGCTGAATTAGTAACAATATGGCATAACCAAAGCTCATGATGTATAAGAAATGTATATTTTAAAAGTCATTATTCTTAGATTATTGTCATAAAAAAAGCCCAAATTAGTCCTCACAAACTAATTTGAGCCTTTTTCTTTATAGGAAACCCCTCCCACCAAGTCCCCGGTCTTTTTGTGGAAAATAATGATCCATTTAATTAAAATCAAGCAAAATCGTGGTATAAGAACTCCAACCTAACCAACCATAGGAGTTTTTATGCAAATCGGATATGCAAGAGTCAGTACTGAGGATCAAAAGCTGGATCTTCAACTTGATGCTCTAAAAAAGGCGGGATGCGACCAGGTCTTCAAAGACATCGCATCTGGCGCACAACAAGATCGAGAAGGTCTCGATCATGCGACAAAGTATCTTCGTCCTGGTGATACCCTCGTCGTTTGGAAACTGGACCGACTGGGAAGATCTCTAAAGCATCTCATCGAGGTCGTAAATGACTTCACGAAGAAGGGGATCTACTTCAGGTCTTTGCAAGAGAACATCGATAGCTCCAGTTCTGGAGGCAAACTCACCTTCCATCTCTTTGGTGCTCTCGCTGAATTCGAAAGAGACATCATCCGCGAAAGAACAATGGCCGGTCTCCAGGCTGCTCGAGCTCGTGGAAGAGTCGGCGGCCGGCCAAAAGCTATGGATGATCGCAAAATTCAACTTGCTCGACAGCTCATGTCCAATCCAGCTAACTCTGCCTCCGAAGTCTCAAAAACGTTAGGCGTCTCTCGTGCTACCCTCTACCGCAGCTTGAAAACCAAATAACTCCCCGATTCCGACCCACCTACCAATTTTCTGGTATAAGAAGCATGATGGATACTCTATCCATCTTAATTCATCCATCCTCACCCAACTCAAAGGAGTCTAAAATGGACAAGCTTAAAACCGGGAATTTGTCCGATAAGGTCGAATTTGTCGCCCAGATCGGCAGTCTGCTCTTCGGCGCTGTTCTCACCACCGTGCAGATCATCAAAACCATCAAGGGCGAAGAGCCTACTCAGCCCGCTCCTGTCCAATGAGCAGCTCTCCTCAAAAACTCCCGCCTAAGGAAGAGGACCACGTCATCGAAGTATCAATGAAGCATGTGGTCCTCGCCTTTGGCGGGATCGTACTCGGAAGCATTGCCATCGGCACAGGCATTTCATTTGCTCGAGATTATGCCAAATTCAAGCGGCAGAAAGCCATGCTAGACGCCGCAGGTCAAATCCTCGAAACCATTTTTCAAGGAGGTCAGATTTCATGGAACGAACCGAACAGGGAATCCTCATCACCGACAAGGACATCAAAAAAGCCCGGGAATTTCTCGGATGGTTCGGCATCGGTGTCCTGATTATCGAGACCACTCGCATCATCTTCACGCGTAAAAAGCCGTCACAGCCATGAGCGGCCAGACCAAAATCCGAATCAACGTCAATCCCCAGGCCCTGATAAAACTTACCAGCCTGGTCAGTAACTCTCTGCTCCTGTCGGCAAATGTGGTTCTTCTTACCCACGACGTACGCCATCGGATTCAAGAGAAACGCTCGGAAGCATTAACCAACCGTCTGCAAATAACCGCTGAAGTCGCATCCGCAATCGCCGGGCTGGCCAAAGTAATCGTCAATGTTCTCGATGAACGATGAGAGAAATCAAAACCTACCAACCCGACCAGCGGCGTGACCTCGAAGACAACCTCTACTGCCCCTACTGCGGCAACACAAATCAATGGATGATAGACATCCGTCTCAAGCACAATCTCCTGAGAACCCAGGAAGGCTATGCCGTCGAGCTTGATGAGACGATGACCAATCGGATCCTCAAGCAAATTGCCCGCAACTTGAGCAGAATGCTGGACCGGTCCATTGAACGGGAGCATCCCATTTTCCACTGTGCCAACTGCGGAAATGCAGAATTGGACCGGTATGGTCTCATGATTGAAGCCTGCTGGAATTTGGGTTGCCCCGGTTGTTTTCATTGCGGACAATACATCAGTGAGAACGAACTCAGAGACGCTTGTCTGGAGTGCATTCAGAGCAATTCGGGCGATGTCGACCAGGATTTCTGCTTCTCATCCTGTCCACATTACGACTATGGACTCGAGGAAGTTCGGGCGCACTATAGCATTACGTTGGAGGAATTAATAAGCGAGGCCGGGTACGGGGATGGCTGAGCGAAGGGGCTGGAAAAGAAATTTTCTGGCCCCTTTTTTAATAGAGGAATTCTATGAAGGACGCTGATATCAGATCCACAAAAGACAAGCCGGGATGGTTAATCCCGTACCTTCTTGGGTTGGATGAGATGTTTTATGGCAGATGGGATTACTGGATTCGGGCATTGGACAAGGACAAGATTCCAGCTGAGCCCATTCCGGTGATTCGCTTCAAACCAGTAATGACCTATCCAGGTCATTCAGTTTTAAAGAATCTCAACGCCTGCCTTAACTACGCCTCCCACTCTCATTCCAACATCGTCGAGAAATTTGTTGACTGGCTGCTATGGGGATTTCATTACAAAGGAGTTTCATTCCCCGGCATCGATGCCAAGACCGACGACTATTGGTACCGCACCTTTAACCTCGGCCTCTTCTACCAGGAGCCCGGCGATTACATGGCCGAGTTGGCACAGAATCACAATGTCGGTACAGGAGCAGGATTCTTTGCTACCCCAATGTCAGTAGTCGAGATGATGGTCAAGATGACGATGGGAGATGAGCCCCGTCCATTTCACAAGGCCAAGTCCGTACTCGATCCCTGCTGTGGGACAGGCGGCATGCTGCTATGCGCCTCCAACTACAGCCTCAATCTTTATGGCAACGACATCAATCCCCTGCTGTGCAAAATGGCCATGGTCAACGCTTTCATTTATGTACCATGGATGGTTTACCGTCCAAAGAATTCCAGGATGTTCGAGCAAGAGCATAAGCCAAGAGTCATAGAAATCGAAGTGCCGGAAGGATTTGCCATTCCCGAATGCCAGCGCTGCGGCAATCGCAAGAATTTCTATCTGGAAGTCGAGTCGGACCATGAACTGGTATCCTCGCCGGCGGGACTGATTGAGATATCACAACCAAAGCTCAGCTCGGAGGTCATTGGCAAACGGCTTGATATCGATAACATCGTCTGCATAGCATGCATCGAAAAAGCGGAGGTGACATGAACATTAAATGCACAAGGTGCGACAACCGGGAACGCTTCATCATTCCACTGTGGATGCGGGCCACCTTCCGGTTCAACGAAGACGGCACGATCACCATTCTGCACACTCGGCCCTTGGAATCCCTGGAGGAAAAACTCGTTAATCAAAACGTCCAGCCGGCATTGAAATGTGCGATGTGCAAAGCACCGGCCATCATTGAGCTTCGATCGGAGAAAAACGAAGCATTGGAAAAGCATCAGCGGATGGCGATGGAGGCGTTATGAGCGAGGAGTACAAAAAGCTGATCACCGAAAGAATTCGTGAAGAGGTGAATCGCTGGATAGAGGAGCTGAAGGAGCAGCATAAAGATTTGCTGCTTACCAAGCAATGGCGTATCCTCTTTCCCAAAGGATTTCTTCCGGGGCATAACTCGATGCCGGTTGTGACTCATTCAAAGGATGGACAGCACCAGGTGGCCGAGATCCAGTTTGTTCTGCCCGATGACCTCAACCTGGATGTCAATGATCTGCAACTGGTACTGAAAGATGAAGGCTTTAAGGAAGCGGCCAGTCTAGCATCTCAGAAAAAGCCGAATCTCGTGCCTGTCGATGAGCCTCTCGATATGTTAAACCGTATCGTCATCGGGATAAACGAGTTCATCGGCAGCTTGGGTGTGAGACCGACCGGGACTGCCTCATCTCGTCCGATTTTCCTTGCCAATACTTCCACTGCATCAAGCTGTTCTGCTCCCGTTCGCATAGTGGGATCAGACAATTCTGATCTCGAGGGCATCAAACGCAACATGATAAACTCGGCACTTCTGCCAGAATGGATAAGAAGCATTGAATCAAAACCTACCTATGATGAAGTGCTGAACAAGCTGGCATCGGCTTTTCAACAGTACCAGCGACAGACAATGGGTAGAAGTGATCTCAGCGAGTTCTTTGCCAAGTACACGGCGCATCTTTTAAATGCAGGCCATTTGCATCACTACTGCACCTACAAAGGCAAACCAGTTGAGATAAACGAAAGGGGCTTTTGCCAGGAGACCTACTGCTCAAAGAAACCATTCAACGAAAAATGTAATATTCCCAAACTGAGATTTGGAGGAATGCCCGATAAACTATGAGGTGAACTATGCTGCAAGAATTGATTCGTTTTCTGGCTGTTGCCGAAAAGATCGTACCGCGGAACTCGACCATCGAAGTGCTGAGGAATCTGTGCATCAAAGACGGCTATGTTCTCGCAACGGATCTGGAGCTCATCGCCCGAATGCCTGTCCCTGAAACGAGGTCGTTTCTGATTCCATTCGGCATAATCAAGACGGTGCTCAAGAGTAAACCGGCATCGATTGATTTCGATTTGTCAGAGCCCAATCGCATCAGGATCAATTATGACAACAAATCGGTCTCGTTTCCGCGTGGTGAAGTGGCGGATTTCCCTAATCTACCCGATATGGAATTTCAGGCCATCGGGGAGTGGAACAATGAAGCGGTGATGCTGTTGCACAGCCAATTGCCGTATGTGAGTAACGACGAACTACGCCCAGCTCTGAATGGTGTCTATCTCAGCCAGAATGGAAGTTTTTCCTCCTGCGCTACTGATGGGCACGTATTGCGAGTAATCTCTGACATGGATCCGGCGCACCGGTGTGTTTTGCAGGAATACTCTGGCATTCTCCCGAAAAGAGTTCTTCAGTTGCTGCCGAGGCTGGTACGAGAGACTGTTTCGGTATCATTCTCGGAGGATTACTTCCGCTTTGAATTGGACCACGGACTGACTCTGTATATGCGTAATGCTGAAGGGATCTATCCGGATTTTGCGCGAGTGATTCCCAAAGAGTTTTCTTCGGCAGTTCAGGTGGATGTATCGCGGCTCATGAATTTGACAGAAGCAGCCAAAGCATTTGCCAACAAAGCAACTATGGCCTCCGTGTTTGAGATTGATGAAGATCAGCTCTCCATCAAAGTTGAGAACAGCGAAGCGGATCTTCGTTGGGAATCGTCGATGACCGTCGACCGCATTTCGGGAGGAAGTCTTAAAGTTGGCATGAATCTTGGGTATCTCGAAAAGGTGCTGGACGGCATCGAAGGAAAGAAGGCGATGTGGAAATACAATGACGGCAACACCGCTTCGGTATTCGTCGAGACTGGCGATGACGCGAGCTCTCCGATGAATCTCATCATGCCGATTCGACTGCCAAAGGAGGACGAGGATGGATAACATCGTAATCGACAAACCCGCTAAGCTGGATTCTGATATCGAAGATTTCAAAATCGAAGCGGTCGAAGAAGCCAAGAACTTCACGGCTTCCCGCATTCGACTTTGCCGCGATCCAATGTCCGAAGAGCCAGTGATATTTTACACCCAGGAGTTGATTCGCAATTTCAAGCATCCGCATGATCCGTTTGGACGGCGATGGGTGCTGAAAACCTTCTCTCCTGAGAATGCGATGGCAGCTGCGGATGTGACCCTGGAACGTAAACTCACCGATTCCATCCTGGCTCACAAACCGCAGATTCCCGACTACTCCCCGTTAACCGATATCCATTCCGATGAGATGGGATTGTTTCTGGACGAAGACACCGCCGTCTATCTCTCTGACGTAGGTATCAACGTCGAGGGACTTGGTGAAGATTTCACCGGAATCGAGACAGTATCTGCGACACCGTTCATGGAAGAAGTGGCGTTCGATGCCGGCAAGCTCAAAAGCGAGCTGGGGACTATGCGCAATGAATTGCGAAAGGTCCAGCAGGCGGTTGTTGACGAGATTGGCATCGAACGAGATTCCATCTCGTTCACTGACGAGTCGTTCGATCTTCTTCTGGCTGAGCATCGCATCTCGAATGCGCTTGTGCAAAAGCTCCTGGAGTTGAAATCAAGGATTTCGAGTCTCGAATCTCAGTTGGGCCAAGCATCATCGGTTGTCTTTTCCGAGACGGTAACTCGAATTCATCTTCCCTGTCGTATCGATCTGAGCAAATTTGTTCTCTAAATGGAGAAACCTATGGAGGAAACCAATTACGCAGACCTGCCTCTGTTTGAAAAGAGCACCCATTACTTCGTCCGAAGTCAGCTGGTGCGGGAAAAAGAAATGCCCCATGTCAATATCAGCTGCTCCACTGATGCCGCATCCTATGTCCGAAAACAGATTGGAGATTACGATAGAGAGGTAATACTGGCCATTGCTCTGGATGCCCGTCATAACGTCAATGCAACATCAATGGTACACATCGGAACCGCCAATGAATCTGTCGCTGATACATCTGACATTTTACGGGTCGCTCTTTACAGCAGCTCCCGGAATTTGATCGTCGCGCATAATCATCCGAGTGGAGATCCATCACCATCGGCCGAGGATAAGGCACTAACCAAACGGCTGAAAGAAGCTGCAGCGTTGCTGAACATTACTCTGATGGACCACATAATTATTGGCAATAATGGATATTATTCGTTTGCAGATGAGGGCATTCTAGCCTGATATTTCAGGCCAAAAGGGGTGCCGATGGGCATCCTTTTTTAGGTTAAATTGATCAAAATCGGGGGCTGGCAGTGCTATGTATATTTAAATCAAGGGTGATCCGGAGAAAAAACAGGTATGCATTTTGATACATTTTACATATGCAAATGACCCAATATCTGAAGCTTTTCCTGTGTAAATCAATTAGCTCTACGATGTTTCCCTACTACCAATTTTACCTCGTTTTCCCCCGCAATCAAGAGATCCCACATCTTTTCGACGTCCATGTCCTTTCCGGCGTCTTCTGCTTTTTCATATTCATCGATGATCGCCAACTGGTATTCCAACGGGATGTTTCTCATTCTTCTCACGAATGGAATCCAATACTCGACGGCGGGATCGTCATCAGGCAGGTCGTCTTCTTCCATAATAGCACCTCCTATTAAAAGATAATGCACCAGAAATAAAAATCAAGGCACAAAATCGCCACTTTTGTGAAGGAATAAATTTTAAACAAAAAGCCAATTTCTGCAAAATCCCTTGATTTTGTGTATAATATTATTACATTGTGGAAGCATAGAATCTTGCATTTGGGAAGCAGTGCAACCCGGGAGGGGATATGGTGCGAAATTAAAGGCTCAGTCATAAAGGATGGCTGGGCTTTTTTATTTCTTCCACACAATATAGGATTTATATGTGGTGCTTTTTGAAGAATAGGAATTGTTCAAAAATTCAGCTTAGCATATCATTTATGCTTAGTTTTTACGTTTCTTATTTTTCTTGTATAGATAAAACGCCTGCTCTTCATAAACTGGTTAAGAGAAACGATCCAACAGCAATTTTAGATTACATCAAACAGAACAATAACGTAGATATTAAAGATGAGCAAGGTGAAACCGCGTTATTTAAAGCTGCGACTTATGGGAACATTGAAATTGCCAAAATTATGCTTCTCAATGGTGCAGATATTAATGCAAAAAGCAATTCGAATTCAACACCTTTGCTTAAAGCAATATTATGTTCAAAAGAGGCGATGATCAAATATCTTCTAGCAGAGGGAGCAGACATAAATGCTCGTGATAAGTTCTTAGGGGGAGTACTGACCATGCCTGCGCTAAGAGCCTGTGGTGGTCCCAGGACTAATATGGTTAGCGAATTACAAATTATGCAATTGCTTGTCAATTCTGGAGCCGATATAAATCAAAAAAATACTGTTGGTGAAACCTTGCTTTTTATGGCAAGTGCTGCTCCAATTGGGTATATGCGTTTCTTGCTTGAGAACGGAATTGACATTAATGCAAAGAACATATATGGTGAAACCGCGCTTTTTGAGCCAACTTTAATTGGAAATGAAAAAGCTGTACTGTTGCTCCTTCAGAATGGTGCCGACCCAACAGTGCAAAGCATTTTTGGTGAAACTCCAATTACTATCGCTAAAACAAACAACTATGCAAAACTATTGGAGTACTTTGAAAAGTATAATACTGATGATTTGATGAAGATCAAAGATAAAGGCGCTTATAAATAAGCACTGCACTTTATAAGCGTATTATGAAAACAATTATCATACTGATAAATCACTTACTCTGTTAAGCATTACCAGTTGCGGATTATCAGACTTTGCTGGAGAGACAATGTCGAGCACCTTCATTACCAACCAAAAAGCCTTGCTTTCCGATCTGATCAATAATATTCTGCCGAACACTAAAGCCATGTATGCATTGGTTGGCTATTTCTACTTCTCTGGATTTGCGGAGCTTTATCAAAATCTGGGGGACAAAGAGGTAAAAATCCTTGTAGGCATGGATGCGGAGAAGGCACTTTTTAATAAAGTCAAAGAATTTGAAATCATCCAAGAAGTTCATTTATCCCGGGGCCAAATAAGACAAAATTATCTTCAGTCCCTAGTTCAACTTTTCAATGACACCGATTATTTTGATAGCGAGGAAAAGCAACAAGCCTTTCGTCTTTTTCTTTCGAAGATTAAAGATGGTTCTCTTGAGATCCGCAAAACAGAACAG
>Ga0116149_1002392_pt1 | contig 20695 bp, 18 predicted proteins | sample AD_UKC057_MetaG_FD_89787 | JGI IMG/M metagenome (GOLD analysis project Ga0116149, IMG submission 89787) | Active sludge microbial communities of municipal wastewater-treating anaerobic digesters from USA - AD_UKC057_MetaG | ecosystem: Engineered > Bioreactor > Anaerobic > Digestate | place: USA... | reverse complement strand
TGAAATCGCCGCATCACGTGGTCGCGCACTGCCGACTGGCGGTCGTGCGAGTGCTCGTCAACGCCCACGCGTATGACGTACACAAACCAGCTCATCCTGGTGACGTCCGGGTTGACCTGGGGCAACTTGACCTCCGGTATGCCGGACAGTCGCTCGCGATACATGTCGGCCACGCGCTGACGCTTGGCGATGATCTCGTCGATCCTGGACATCTGTACAGCGCCCAGAGCTGCCGACAACTCGTCCATTCGGTAGTTGTAGCCCAGGCGCTCATGGGAGAGCCACACGCCCGCCTCTCCCCGCCCCTGATTACACATGCTCCTCGCCAGGAAGGCCGTGCGGTCGTCGTCCGTGACCAACATTCCCCCCTCGCCCGTTGTGATCTGCTTGTTCGGGTAGAACGCAAAGACCGCGCCATCACAGAATGCGCCGTTGCCGGTGCGCGTTCCCTTGTACTCCGAGCCCAGCGATTCGCAGGAATCCTCAATCACTCTGAGGCCATGTCTCAAGGCAATCTCCCGAATGGCGTCGAGCCTGGCCGGTTGGCCGAACGCGTCCACCGGCAAGATAGCCTTAGTGCGGGGAGTTATCGCGTCTTCTATCAGACTAGGATCTATGTTGGCCGTTCCGAGCTCAATATCCACAAACACGGGCTTTGCACGCTCATACACAATGCAGTTGCTGGAGGCAATGAAGCTGAATGGGGTGGTTATGACCTCATCGCCTTCGCCAATTCCAAACGCGCGCACCAACAGATGCAGCCCGCTTGTGCCGCTGTTCACGGCAATTGCGTGCTTTGCCCCAACGTAGTCGGCCATCGCCTTCTCAAACCGCATGGCCCAGGGGCCCAGGGCCAATATGGGTGATTGGATGACCTCGTTAACTGCGTCGATTTCGGCCTGCGTGATATCAGGACGCGCGAGATGAACCTGCAACTTGCGCCCTCCTCAACTGATCCGTGCAGCGGATCACACTCGGGCAATAGCCTCTATCTGCAATTCGACAGAAGACCATTCTATCCTCCAGCTGATTGTGGAGTGAGTCTCCTTGGAATCATCCAGGCGCGAAAAACCAGGGCGGGGACATGCCCCGCCCCAAGACCAAGATGTTCTTGCTCATGATGCGACCCTGATTACTTGCTGTTCCGGCCACGCCCACCAAAGGAGACTGTTAGACACGGTAATCGCCGACGTGCACTGGGGGATTGAGCTGAGCGCTCCGGCGAGTGCGGGGCACCGGGACACGCAACAACTGTCATGGTATAATCGCTAATGAGAGAGTGGATTCCTAGGAGGCGGACTCATGGGCTATAGAATGCCCGACCTGGCGAAAAGAGCTATGGAGCTCAATAGCGAACTGAATCGGATTGTGGGTATTCTGAAGGCCCGGGATGTCGACAAGGTAATTCTGTTCGGCTCGCTAGTGGACGGTCGCGTCGGCTCCACCAGTGATATAGACTTGATCATCGTGGACAACACCGACAAGCGCTTCCTAGACAGGTTGGGCGATATCTACTCCGCAGTCCAGCCCAGGGTGGCCACTGACCTGCTTGTGTACACTCCCGACGAACTAGAGCGCCTGGTAGAGGAGAGCTCATTCGTGCGCGAGGCCGTGCTTAGGGGGAGAGTTGTATATGAGAAGGACTCCTAGCGACGAGGCAAGAAGATGGTTCCTTCAGGCGCAACGAGACCTGGACGACTCCAGGTACTCAGCTGCCGGTGAGCGCTTCAACCTAGCGTGTTTTCTCGCGCAGCAATCAGCGGAGAAAGCCCTAAAGGCGCTGCTCTACTCTGCAGGGGCAGAAGCTGTGTGGGGGCATTCGGTTGCCGAGTTGTGCCAGGACATCATTGCCATTCATCCTGATCTCGCGTCGCTGGCCGCGATAGGGGGCCCTCTGGACAAATACTACATTCCTACGAGATATCCCAATGGCCTGCCGGGAGGAATACCGTCAGACGCGTTTGTGTCGGCGGACGCCCAGATGGCGATCTCAATGGCAGAGCAAGTCCTCGACACTGTCTCGTCGAGACTGACATCTTGAGCTCAACGGGATCGAGACGTCGAGGCGAAGCTGTAGCTGAACTCGACATCGGGCAGAATCGTCGACTTGAAAGCGACGACGCCCAAGCCCTTCTTGAACACCCTGGTCTCCCGGTACAGCCCATCAGGCATACTCGCGTCGGGAGTGGTGTATTCGACTTCGCAGTATGCTAGGTCATCATCAAGATCTTTCCCCGTTCGGGTGATCCTGGCATCTACCTCGCTTCCGTCTTCGGCTCTGAAGCTCCATTTCTGTTCTTCCTTGACCGGGGCCTTGAGCATCACCAGACCATCTATCCGGTGAGGGAATACGTCCTTGTGAAGTATTCGTTCGCGCACATCATCACGGGTGAAGATGTACTCAAGGCCGAAGCTGAAGTCGCGCCGGGATTCGCCGTCCGACATATCGAACACAGCGCCGGAGATCTCGTAGACCACGTTTCCCGGCGACTTCGTGTTAGTTATTCGATCGATACTCATCTTGTGCCCGTACTCGGCGAACCCAAAATACGTCCAGGTAAACCCCTCATTGTCAGGAAAATACGACATGACTTCGTCCCGCAACGCAGAGCGCCCGCGGCACCCTGCACAGAGCAGCGTCGCTGCAGACGCCACGACCACTAGGGCGACGAGAGCGCCTCGCCTCCATACGCCGGCCGCCCTGGAGTAGCCCGCGAAACTGGCCATAAGTTGAGATCCTCCTGACCAGGAACCGGGTTGACTGTGCCGATGCGAGCCATCACGAAGAACCGCATGCGCGACTCACCGACTCCAGCGCCTCCAGCAGTCCTTCCGTTTCAGCCTGACAGTTCAGGTATTCCCAGACTATGGAGGCTTCATGCAAGGCAATCAGCCTTCCGGCCCACTCCCCGTCGGACATCGACTGCCAGTGGACGTAGCCCCTAAGGCGATCCATGATCAGGTCCTCGCACATAGAAGTCCACTGCGCCTCCTCCCACCAGGATGGGCGCAGTGACGCCGTCCGACTCCAGAGCGCGCGTCACAAGGCCCAACACGTACATGCGGCGCCTGAACGGGTCGGCAATGCCAATAGCTCGGATCAACCGTTCGCGAACCGGATCGAGGTCATCCGAACACACGCAGGCGATACCTCCTCTCGGCTATCCTGACGAACTCGCCGCTCGAAACCGCGCGATCCAATCTGGCCTTGGCCAGCCGAGTGAGGACGGCGACCTCTTCTGGGTTCCTCGGGCGGCGCCTTACGGCCCGATGCGAGCTGCCTCTCTCCCCTTCCCACTTGAGCCATGCCCGCCGCGCGGCCAGCCTGTTGTGTGCAGCGTATTCATCAAGATCGAATCGTTTGGAGCCCAACGGCATTCCACTCCCTGCGATGCCCCAGTAGCGTACCCCCGTCTTCTACGAATCCTCCGGTCCTCCTGCAGGTCGAACCTCAGGATAGCCAGGTCATCCCGATAATCCGTCTTGGACTCGTCCTTGTCGTACGTGAGCGCCTCCAGAACCTTCATCTCGAAACTGACCTGCCCCAGCGCCTGCCAGTCTCGGCCGCATATGTCCATTGTCGGTCGCTCCATGGTCTCGGGCTATCAGTAGCCCATACCCTTCAAAATGGCAGACAGCGCGCTCAGCCTCTCCCCTATCAACTCGTCATCTCTGCTGATGCAGTCTCTGAATAGCTTGATGTCCTCATCGATCATGGGATTATCAGTACACACCTCAATAGTCATGGCATCGCCCTGCAGACCTACCCGATCGATGGCGGTCTTCTCGGGGTCGTATAGTCTCTCATAGCGGTATGCCTCCATGAAGTACTGTCGCGCCTTGCATATGAGCAGAGCGAGATCCAGTGCTCTGTGCAGCGGCAGTTCCTCCGACTGCCTCGACCATTTTTCGCCAGTGTGCCTCCACACCTTTGCCGAGATCTCCACCTTGCCCCGGTCATTCCACTGTGCGAGCCCGAGCGACAGGCCCTTGGCGTCCGAGTCATACGCACGTCTGCCGTCAACATGCTCATAGTCCTCTACGACGATCACCGGTTTGTGTTTGAGCGAAACGGGAATCTTCAATGTCAGCACCTCGCTTCAGTCTTCGTGCTAGTGGTGTCGAGTTCTCGAGTCCACTCGTCTAGTTGTCTAGTAACCTACTAGCCCACTAGCCTGCTGATTCATTACACCTCATCTAGCCGAGGTTGTCAAGAGAGACACGTGCCGCCAAAATCCCAGATAGCCTATTGCTAAACCGGCCCGCCCATGTTATCATCATGCTTAACATCCAGCCATACATGTTAAAGCGATGATCGGGGAGAGTAGGCGCGGCAAGCTCGGGCAGCGAGCCGGGGGCGGTGTGAGCCCGGTCCGAGACAGCGACTGAACCACTCCCGGGAGTGCGGACCGAACGCGGCTGCCTTGGTGTGGCCGCAAGTAGGCTCCGACGGAAGCTTTCACCGTTACAGGAAAGGGGATATAAGGCAGGGGCATTCAGCGCCGCTGTCCGTATCCTTGATGAGTGGGCCTTTGGCGCGAGCTGCGGGCCAATTAGGGTGGGACCACGGGAACATCTGCTTCTCGTCCCTTTGCGGGGGCGAGAGGCTTTTTGTTTTATCAAGCGACTAACACAGCAGACAGGAGCGTGGCGCAACATGGACAACCTGCATCTTTCGGGGCGATACTACCTCCCCGCCGACGCCCTCGTCCGGCGACGTATCGAAAGCGGCCTGTCACGGACCTTCGAAACCCGAGGCTACCATGAGATAATTCCGCCAATGCTGGTGGGGCTGGGACTGGCGCAGTTCGGGCCGGATGGTCCGGGCAACTCTGGCGGCATGAATAGCTCGTGCGGTTCCGAAGCAGCGGGCTGCGCAGAACACTCAGGGCACGATCTGGAGGGTGAATGCACATCATACGTAGTCTTGACTAGGGATGGCAACTTGCTGACGTTGTGCTCTGACCTTACCACACCAGTCGCTGCCCTGGCAGCGCGCCATCTGCTGTCGGCGGACGGGCCTACGCGTCTGTATTACTCCGGCACTGTGTTCCGCGCCCAGAAGCCAGGAAGCGGCAAACCGGAGGAACGCCGGCAGGTTGGAGCGGAGCTTATCGGTGAAGGCGCCACAGGCGTCCAGGCAGATGCTGAGATTCTGTCGATGGCAGCCGAAGGGCTGATTAGCATAGGGTTGCACGATTTCTGCATCGGCCTGAATGACGCAGGGCTTCTCTCCGCGATACTCGATGCCGCAGGCGCCCGGGGCGATACAAGACAGCGCATACGTTCTGCCCTGGCAGCGCGCGACTACGTCCTCTATGGCGAACTAGTGTCATCACTGAACGGCGCTGCCGCAGGCATAGATCTGCTCAATCGCCTGCCCCACCTGCATGCCCGCGCTGAGGTTCTGGAAGCGCTGCGGACTCCCGGCGTATACGAAGCGGCCGAAGGGCTTGGCCAGACTCTCGACGCTCTGGACAACCGGGGCCTGGGCAGGTATTTCCGTCTGGACCTGGCCATAACCAGACGATTCCGCTACTACACCGGGATTGTCTTTGAAGGGTATGCGCCCGGATGCGGAAACGCGGTGATCGGAGGAGGGCGCTACGACAACCTGTTGGCCTACTTCGGCGCCTCCGCGCCCGCAGCCGGGTTCGCTGTGGATGTCGATTCCGTGGCATCGGCCCTCGGCGCGCTGGACCAGCCTGAGAAGTCAGGAGGAGGTGCAAGACAATGGAATTGGAGATCGTGGACGAGCCCTGCATCGTTCGAAACCGTCAGGTCGCGCCACTAAGCATCGCGCTCCCCAAGGGCAGGCTGCTCCCGCCATCGCTGGAGGCTCTCAGGGGAATCGGCCTCAGCTGCCCGGACGTGGACGAGCTCGACAGAAGGCTGGTGTATGAAGCCGCAGACAGACACGTCAGGTTCATCATCGCACGGCCCGCAGACGTACCGGCTTACGTGGAGCACGGCGCCGCCGACCTGGGCATAACGGGCAAGGATGTTCTCATTGAGGGAGACTGGAATGTGTGCGAACTGCTTGATCTTGGCTTCGGGCAATGTCGTATGGCCGTAGCCGCGCCTGCAGCAGCAACTGGGCCGGACCGCGGCACGGCAACCTCGGCGCTCGGCGCGCCGCGGTCCGGCCACACTCTGCGGGTGGCCACCAAATTCCCAGGCATAGCCAGGCGCTACTTTGCGCCCAGACGGGATCTGTGTGTCCAGATCATCAAGTTGAACGGGGCCGTGGAGATTGCGCCGATCGTGGGGCTCGCCGATGTGATCGTGGACATCGTCGACACCGGCCGTACACTGGCCGACAACGGTCTGGTGGTGGTAGACGAGATCATGCAAGTATCAGCGCGCCTCATAGCAAACCGAGCGAGCCTACAACTGAAGTCTGCCGCCATCTATCCGGTTACGTCGGCATTGCGCGCACGCTGCCGTCAACTCGATGACTCGATGGCCGAATGACAGAGCCGCGATTTCGGGAGGTGTTCATATGAACACACCATTGACAATCAGAACTGCTGCCGCTGCCGACCTGTTGCGACAAGGAATCCGCCGTGGACTGGAAGGTCTCGATCAAATCGAACACGAGGTCCGTCCCATTATCGAAGACGTCCGAAACCGCGGCGATAGGGCCATCCGCGACTACACCGAGAGGTTCGACGGCGCAGAATCCGTCCCGAGCAGTGTAGAAGTCACGCCCTGCGAGATCCGCCGCGCCTACGCCGTGATAGACGACTCAGTCACAAGTGCGCTTCGCAAAGCCGCGGAGAGTATCAGACGGTTCCATGAGCGGCAGGTGCAGCAGTCCTGGACCTGCATCCTCGGCGACGGCACACAGATGGGGCAAGTCATCCGCCCACTGGAGCGGGTCGGCCTGTACGTGCCGGGCGGCACTGCCGCCTACCCATCGTCTGTGCTCATGGGAGCGATACCGGCCCGAGTGGCCGGGGTTCGCCAGGTGATAGCCTGCACGCCGCCGGGCCCCGGCGGGGTCGCAAACCCTTACGTGCTGGCGGCAGCCGACATCGCAGGAGTCGACAGAGTGTTCAAGGTAGGCGGGTGTCAGGCCATCGCGGCGATGGCCTTCGGAACCGACTCTATCTGCGCAGTGGACAAGATAGTCGGTCCAGGAAATGCCTATGTGACCGCAGCCAAGAAGCTGGTGTTTGGCTATGTGGATATCGACATGCTGGCCGGCCCAAGCGAGCTGGTTGTGCTGGCCGATGAGTCAGCCGACGCGCGCCTTGCGGCAGCCGACCTGCTCTCACAGGCTGAACACGGTCCCGACTCAGAGGCAATACTGGTGACGACCAGTCCTGAGCTGGCTGCAGAAGTCAAGCGCGAGATGTGCGCCCAGGTCGACGCCTTGTCCCGGCGCAGCACAATCGCATGTTCGCTTGGCCAACACGGCCTCATGGTCATCGCCGACGATCTTGACCAGGCCGTGGAGGTGGTCAACCACTACGCCCCCGAGCATCTGGAGATCCTCGTGGACGACCCCTATGCCCTGCTGGGGCGGATCTCGAATGCCGGCAGCGTACTCCTAGGTCCGCTCACGCCGGTGGCGGCCACCGACTACGCGGCCGGGCCCAATCACGTGCTGCCTACAGGAGGCACAGCACGCAGCCGATCCGCGCTTTCTGTGCGTGACTTCGTGCGGGTGCAAAACGTCACGTCTCTTGCGCGCGCGTCGCTGGATGATATTCTGGACGCCGCCCGCGCCATAGCCGCCATTGAGGGACTGGATGCGCACGCGGCGGCTCTCGTGGCAAGAAGGAGTGGACTATGATGGCCGTTGGGATTCGCATTAGGCTCGACAGCAATGAGAGCCCGTTCGACGTTCCTGCTCGGCTCAAGGAGAGCGTTCTAGATCGACTGCGGACTATCCCGTTCAACAGATATCCGCAGGGGTTGGCTGCGACCCTCAGGCAGACGATCGCGTCCCGGATTGGGGTGGACGATACGCAGATAACCCTGGGCAATGGGCTCGATGAGGTAATCCACATCTTCCTGCAGACTTTCGGGCCCGGCCGGAGGGTGATTGTCCAGAAGCCTTCTTTCTCCATGTATGAGGTTGCCTCGCTGGCCGCCGGCGCAGATTTCCGGGCAGTACCCCTTGGCGAAGGACTCAAGCTAGGCGTGACCGAGATCATAGAGGAAGCGAATGCGGAAACGGACTCAGAAACTGGAGCCGCGGCAGGCGCGCAGGCTGCATCAGGCAATGGCCGCCCGATAGTGATTCTGTGCAACCCACACAACCCCACCGGCGGGCGCTTGTCAGAAGCAGAGATCGAGGCCGCGCTCCGAGCGACTCAAGCTCTGGTTGTGGTAGACGAAGCCTACGTCGAGTTTGCAGGCGGAAGCGTGCTGCCGCTGCTCGGCAAGTACGACCATCTTGTGGTGCTACGGACCATGTCCAAGGCATTCGGGCTGGCCGGAGTGCGCGTGGGCTACTCAGTATCAAGCCCGAGGGTCGCGGCAGAGCTTGCTAAGGTGAAACAGCCGTTCAACCTGGACTCGCTCGCGCTGGTTATCGCTCACACGGCGCTGGAAAACGACGCATACTGTCAAGAAGCGGTAGCCCGAATCGTCGAGGAACGTGCTCGGCTCGCCCAGCGTCTGTCATGTATCCCGGGCGTAACCTGCCTACCGTCGTGCACCAACTTCGTCCTGTTCAGGATGGAATCGGCAGAGGCAATAACGGTCAGTGCCGAGCTCCGCTGCCGCGGGGTCGCTGTGCGCGCGTTCCCCGGCGAGTCGATGCTCCGCCAATACCTCAGAGTCAGCTGCGGAACTCGCGAGGAAGACGACATGTTTCTGGCGGCTCTGGAGAGCGTTCTGTGCGACTTGCGCTCGGCTGAAACACGCCGCTGCTTAGGCGTCAGGGAGAGTGATTGACATGCCAGGCCCTAGACAAGCCCGCGTGCACCGCAAGACTTCTGAGACAGATGTCGACGTCTTTCTCGGTCTCGACAGCGACGCCGGCGGCGGGCCGTCCGACATCTCGACCGGCTGCGGATTTCTCGAACACATGCTCCGACTGCTGGCGTTCCACAGTCGGCTGAACCTGAAGATACGGGCTGCCGGCGACATCGAAGTAGACTACCACCACCTCGTCGAGGACGTGGGCATCTGCGTAGGGCAAGCCATCAGGGAGGCGCTCGGCGACAAGCAGGGCATTGCGCGCTTCGCAAGCGCCATCGTGCCGATGGATGACGCCCTGTGCATGGCGGTCGTTGATCTATGCGGGCGTCCTTACCTTCACTTCAACGTGCCCATGCCGTGTGCTAGGGTAGGGGACTTCGATACGGAACTCGTGGAGGAATTCATGCGCGCACTGGCAAACCACGGGCAACTGACCCTCCACATCGACCTACTCCACGGATCAAACACACATCACGTCATTGAGGCCGCGTTCAAAGCCCTGGCCCTTGCGCTGCGACAGGCTGTGGCGATTGACGCCGCGCGATGCGTCCCGTCTACGAAAGGGGTGCTATAGGCTCAATGCTTGTGATTCCGGCCATCGATATTCACGATGGGAAGTGCGTGCGTCTGTATCAGGGGGATTTCGCGAAGGTAACGGAGTATTCGGACGATCCGGTTGAAGTCGCTCGGCGCTGGGACTGGCTGGGAGCCCAGATGCTGCACGTAGTCGACCTGGATGGGGCCAAAGCGGGCAGGCCGGTGAACCTGGACATTGTCCGGCGAATCTCACTGGACACAGGCCTTCCCATACAGCTGGGCGGCGGGCTCAGAACGTCCAAGCACATCAGGTCCGCTCTCGAAGCCGGGGCGACCCGCGTCATCCTGGGCACGGCGGCCTGCGGCGACCCTGACATGCTCCGAGAGCTTGTCCGCCGCTTCGGCGAGCGGATCATAGTAAGCATCGATACCGACCACGGCAGGGTAATGACAGAGGGATGGCTGCAATCGTCGACCGTCACTCCTGCCGAGCTGGCCACGCGCGTGCTGGAGATGGGGATTGGGACTATCGTACACACAAGTGTGTCGCGCGACGGTACGCTGAGTGGAGTGGATGTCGACGCCATCTCCTGCCTGCTATCAACGGGCGTGAACATCATCGCCGCAGGCGGAGTCGGTCGAGTTCAGGACATACGCCGGCTAAAACCCCTCGAACGCCGGGGCCTCGCAGGAGTAATCATCGGTCGTGCATTGTACACCGGCGCAGTCAAGCTCCCGGACGCGCTCAGAGCGGCAGGAAGCAGAAGGATCATCCCGTGCCTGGACACGAAAGACGGCCGTGTGGTCAAAGGGGTCGCCTTCACAAGCCTGAAAGACGCCGGAGACCCGCTTGAGCTGGCCTTAGCCTATGAAGGCGAAGGCGCCGACGAGCTGGTATTGCTCGACATCTCTGCGACCGAGGAAGGCCGCGGGACCGCCATGGATGTAGTGCGCAGGATATCATCTGGCCTCTCCATTCCCCTGACAGTGGGCGGGGGCATCGCCAGACTCGATGATATTGAGCGCGTGCTGGAAGCAGGCGCGTCCAAAGTCGGCATCAACACTGCGGCGGTACGAAATCCCGAACTGGTCCGACTGGCGGCCGACGCCTTTGGGCGCGATCGCATCGTAGTGGCGATCGACGCTGCTCGAACAGCGCCGGATGCGCATGCGCACGCTGACGAGGGAGGAGATAAGTGGGTCGTGTGCACGTGCGGAGGCAAACAGCGCACACAGCTTGGCCTGGTCGAGTGGGCTCGCTCCGTCGAACGGCTGGGGGTGGGCGAGATCCTGCTCACTTCCATCGACCGAGACGGCGCTGTCGATGGGTACGACTTGCGCCAGCTGCGTACGGTAACCGAAGCAGTCGGCATTCCGGTGATCGCCTCGGGCGGCGCGGGCGCGCTGGAGCACTTCCGCGACGCCTTGGCGGAAGGGGGAGCGGATGCCGCCCTCGCCGCGTCGGTATTCCATTTCGGGGTGCTTCGCGTCGGCGAAGTCAAGCAGTATCTGGCAAGTGAAGGAGTTGACGTCAGGCTATGACAGAGCGATCCGAAGCGCCGGATTGCCCAGGTTTCAGGGACTGGGTCGATACACTCAAGTTCGATTCCGAAGGGCTGATACCCGCCGTCGTCCAGGATGCGAACTCGCTCCAGGTTCTCATGGTCGCATACATGAACTATGAGTCCATCGAGAGGACCGTCTGCGAAGGCCGGACATGCTTTTGGAGCAGGAGCCGCAAAGCTCTATGGGTCAAAGGCGAAACGTCGGGGCACTTCCAGGATGTGCGGGCAGTCTACTGCGACTGCGACCGAGACTGTCTCCTCATACAAGTAGGCCAGACCGGCGCTGCCTGTCACACAGGGCAGAAGTCGTGTTTTTTCACGAGGCTTTCCGCCCAGCCGTGGCGCGCCGCCGGGACTGCGCCCGGGTTCAGCTTGGACGAGCTCTACCACATCGTCCAAGATAGGAAGGCCGGCAAGCCTGAAGGCTCCTACACAGCCAAGCTACTCGGCTCGGGCCAGGACCGGGTGCTGAAAAAGGTGGCTGAAGAAGCGGGCGAAGTGATGCTCGCCTCCAAGAACAACGACAACGACGAGATCATCAGGGAGATGGCAGATCTTTGGTTCCATTCCTTGCTCGTACTGGCCTACCACGACATTCCCCCGCAGGCGGTCGTGGATGAGTTGGCTCGCCGACACGCAGCTAAACCTGCTCAGTCCGCAGGCGAAATGTCGTCTTCATCCTCAGGACTGTCATCGAAGAAGCCGTAGGGATCTTGTGCGGTGAACCCGCACAATTGCGCGAAGTAGCAGCGGTCGCACTCCGCGATCCTTCGTATGGGCGTATTGCGCAGGTCGTGCCGGGACGCCTCATCTGCCAGCTTCCTCAGGCCCTCGGCTGCCTGCAGCAGTTCGCCGGGCCCATACGACCTATCGCAGACTTCATCGGTGTACAGGAAATGCAGCCTGGCAGTCACGCGGTCGGCGCAGTACACCCGTCCTGCGGCGACCGCATACGCGTCCAGCTGAACCGCGTACCTCGCCGCTTCCTCATCGACTGCCGCGCCGGAGACGCGATTGGTCTTGAAGTCGACTACCAGCACACTCCCATCCGGCAATACATCGACACGGTCCATGACCCCCGACACGATCGGCCCCCCTACGTCCATCAGAAATCCGATTTCCCTGTGTCCTTCGCGGCTGGGCCCGGGGTAACGCCGCAAGAAGGTATCGACCATGGGCATGAGCTCGTCCGCAACGGAATACGCAAGCACATTGTCTGCTCCGCGCAAGTGCAATTCCTCGAGCAACAAGGCCCTGGCCTGCGCCGAATCCGTCGCATGCCCGCACCTTTCACATACCGAATGCACCACCTGCCCGCGCACAGCCGCATTTAGCTGCAGTTCGGCCCCGAATGCATTTCGCAGGTCGCGCGGTATCCGGCCCAACCTGTACACATACTCATAAAGATACCAGCGGGCGCAGTGCGAGAAGCACATAAGCGCCGACACTGAGAACTGGCTCGGCGTTTTTGCCGCGCCGGCGACGAACCGCACGGGGCCTGCCAGAGGGGCGAACTCGGCTATACCGGGCGGTTCATCCCGAGGTCGGGGTGCCTCCCTCCCTGCTCGCTCGGTCTGGCTATCCCACCCTGCAGCCGCCTCGTCCAGCTGCCCGCCCGTCTCCTGCATGAGTTCCCGTATGTCCAACTCTTCGCAACGCCTGACGAGTATCGCGGCGCCGGTCTCGCGGTCAACTACGATGGCGCCGGGCACGTTGGCCGAACCTCCCTCGCCCAGCTCTGGCATGGCCGAACATAGATGCTCATACCAGCTAGGACCGCCGGACGACCACGCTCGCGAGCCCGGGCCCGGCAGCGTCGCGCTGCCCACCAGGTAGTCGGACGCCCGCGTCGCGGCCACGTACAGGCAGCGTTTGCCTTCCTCGTCATCGCCTGCCCGGATGTCCTCCGCGACGGCCTGCACGTGGCGAGTGGTACGGCGCCATTCGTCGCGCACCTGCACCGGCGCTGCGAGCCCGAGCGATAGACTGTACTCGAACAGACCGCCGCCGGACCTGCGCGCCGGCCTGGCCAGCTCAGGCACGAAAACCACCGGGAACTCAAGCCCTTTGGACTTATGAACTGTCATTACTTTCACAGTATCGGCGGACTCTTCTTCCATGGCCGCCTCGGCCTCGCGGGCGCTGAGGTCGCCCGCAAACTCCATGTCGGCGATGAAGTCATGAAGACAGGACCGGGCTGATGTTTCGTCCTCTGCCATCTGGGCCAGCTTGCGGAGGTTGCCGATAGACTGAGCGCCCTGCTCGACGAAGGCGAAATGCTCCTCAAATCCCCCGATTTCGATGGCGGCCTTCACCAGAGCCCCCACGGGCATCCTACCCGCCGCGGCCGCAAGTGTGCGTAGGCAGGTGCGCGCCCGTCGGAATTTGGCCAGCTCAGCACCTATCAGCCCGCGAGCGCCCGGCGCATCGGGCTCGCCTGCCGTGCCCGCCGGGTCCGATCCTGCCTCCTCATCCCATACCGCTCTGTCCAGACTGCCCGCAGCCATCTTCAGCCTGAGCAGGCTCTCATCGGAAAGGCCGAACACCGGCGCGCGCAGGACTGCGGCGAGCGATGTGACGTCCGATCTGTCGTCGATAGCCCTCAGCAAATCAACCAGCCAGATCACCTCGGGCCTTCCGTAGAACCCGGCGCCTCCCACCACGTAGTATGGAATCCCATGCCGCGACAGGGCTGCTTCGAACTCCTTCACGTGAGTCATCGTCCTGAGCAGTACTGCGATATCCCCATATCCCACCGGACGAGCCGCCGCCATGGGGCCGTCTTCGCCGACGATGGTCTCGCACACCAGTCTCTCCTCATTCCCCACCATCTCGGCAATTCGCCTGGCAAGAACCTCGGCTTCGAGTTCTCCCTTGGGGCCCTTCTCCTTGCCTTCCAGGCGCACCAGCATCAGCTCGGCCCGGGGAATGTCGGGGCTTGGCGCCGTCCTGTGCGACTTGGCAGGCGAGAATCGCACCGGCCCCAGGATCTTGGCAAAGAGCGCGTTCGTAACGTCGACGAGCGGCCCGGCCGAGCGGAAATTGATCCCGAGCTCTATACACCCGCACTTGTCGGCAAGCCCCGCAGCATCGCCTACAGCGGCTCGCACTGCCTCTTCGAATACCTCCACAACCGCGCCGCGGAACCTGTATATCGACTGCTTGGGGTCGCCCACGACAAACCGCCTGTTGCCGTAGGGTTCGCCTGTGATCAACGAGACGATCTCGTCCTGGAGCCTGTTGGTATCCTGGTACTCGTCGACTAGCACAAACTTGAACCTGCTGCGGCACGCCGCCCCGGCCGGAGTATCGCGCAGCAGGTCCCTGGCGGCAAGCTCAATGCCGGTGAAGTCCATCAAGGCGCCGTTGCCGCGCTGGGCTCGGTATTCCTCGTCCATCAGCTTGCATGCGTCCACCACAGAACGCACACCTTCCCGCGCGAACCTGTCCAGCAAGCACTCGTACAGAACTGCCTTGAGCTCGTCTATCTCTTTCTGCTCATTCGACCGCTTCTTCAGTTTGAGCCCGGTCGCGACCGAATCGATCTTGAGCATAAGGCCGGGCACGTCAAAAAGCTCTGGGCTGCCCGGTTGCGGGGGTTCCAGCTTCAGATGGTCAACGTTCGCCGACACGCCCCTGCTTTCGGCCGCCGCAGCCAGGACGAACTTCAGGTCGGTCAGCGCCCGCTCCGCCTCAGCCTCCGACTGGTCAAGGCTCACCATGGTGATGCCCAGGCACTCGCCGAACGGCTTGCCGGTCATGCGCAGCTTCTCGAAAACCCGGCAGAGAGCCTCCGCCACAACGCCAAACCCCTTGTCTACCACCAGAGACGTCATGTAAGGGTCCTTGCGCTGGAGCATCTTGTCGACAGCCGAGCGCGCAGCTGCATACATAGCCCGGCGCATATCGAGTTCGTCCATGATGGCGAACTCCGGGTCCACACCTGCCTCTACGGGGTATTCCCTCACGAGTTGCGCGCAGAAGGAGTCGATGGTGCTGATACGCGCCGACTGAAGCCTTCGCGCAAGCTCCCTCCATCTTCGGGCCTCCTCGGGAGAACCGGCCTTCTTCTCTCGCTTGATGATCTCCTCCCATGCGCGACCCTTCATCTCGTTCGCGGCCTTTTCCGTGAAGGTTATGGCTATCACTTCATCGATGTCGGCAGCCTGCTCCTCCAGGATGTTTACGTATCTCCCCACCAGAACCCGAGTCTTGCCCGACCCCGCGCCGGCCGTAACCACTAGGCTGCGATCGAGGTCGAATATGGCCTTCTCTTGCTCGGGAGTGTAGCTAGCCACTGCAATCACCTCCCGTGCTGGCATCGCCGTCGCCCTCGGCGGACTGGCTCAATGCCTCAAGGTCAAGCATGTACACTTGGCAGACACGGCGGTAGTCGCACCAAGCGCAGCTAGACGGTTTACGAGGCGCAATGTGGAATACGCCCGCAGCTGCCCTGCCCGCCACATCGAGTGCTCGAGCCTGCACTCGGCCAACGTATTGCCTCCATTCCTCACCGGAAAGCTTACCGCCCCGTCTTCGCTCCGCCGCGAACCGGTCGTGATACTCCTCGCGCCATACTCCCGACGCCATGCTACTGTCGCGCAGGCTGTAGTACCAGGCGCCCGCCACGGGCTGCGGCGCAGATGCGAGTAGCCGCTCCACAGCCAGCACGTACACTCCAAGCTGAACCTCATCGGCCTCCTTGATATCGGTGAACGAGGGCAGGTTCGCGCTCCGGCCGGACTTGTAGTCGTATATGGCGAGAGCGCCGTCAGGCCCGATATCGATTCTATCCACCCTCCCGCACACGCGTAGGCCGCCGATGCCCCCGACGCCGCCGGCCTCGTCCTCCGCGTCACCTGGCGGGGCGGCCTGATCGTGGCCCAGACCATCATCGAACAAGACGAGGTAGTCCCGCACTGAACTGGGCGCTGCCTCCGGCCTGAGCGCGAGGCCGAAACCCCACTCGAGGTGGGCCGGGCTCCAGAACCCATCGGTCTTGCTGGCCAGCTCTACCTGTGCGTCAAGCGTCTGAACGGCCTGCGAGATTATCGAACTCCGGTATGCCTCCCATGCCGGCCCGGACATATTGATGGCCTCAACGTCGACCTTGTCCAGCTCCTCCTGGGCGATGCTGAACATCTCGGAATGGTATTCGTCTATCTTGGACGGGACGAGACATGACCCGAGGCGCCTTTCGAAGAACCGTCGCAGGATGTCGTGGAGAACACCCCCGCGCGTAAGCGGCGTCGGCTCGTCCGGCGCTTCCTCGACCGCGTCCAGCTGCAGCACGCGCGAACAGAAGAAAGCGAACGGGCATCTCAGGTAGTCGTCGAAGTGCCCGGCCGACCACACCGCGCCGCGCAACATCCTGACCTCCATGGTGCGCACCAGGTCGGGGGCGCCCACCGCTCCGCTGTACACCGAGAATCCGGGGCCTCGGGCCTCCTCGGATCTATCCTTCCACCACGACGCAAGCTCCCACACGTCCGGCCGTTGCCTGAACCATTCCCGGACCTCGGGCATCTGCTGACCCGCCTGCCCATACGCCCGCGCGAGCGCGAGGGCGCACAGCGCAAGCTCCCTGGGGCTTGCCGCCATGTCCAGCCTGCGCGGGAACACGTCGCGCGGAGATACTGACACGGTCATCTTCCGCTCATCCTCAGCCGAGACGCCCATTGAGTCCAGGAGTTCATCTACGAAGAATGATCGCCTTACCGACGAGCCGTCGGTCGCGCTAGACGGGTATGTTATGTACAGCCTCTCACTCGCCGCGCCCACAGTCGAACTGAAGATAAACCGTTCCATGGCTGCATGCTCCCCCGGTAGCATGACGCCGATGCCTGAGCGAGCCAGCCGCTCCAAGTCGTCTTCCTTGAACACCCACGGCCGCCTCATTCTCCGCGGAAACGTGCCCTCCGCCATCCCGCTCAGGAACAAGACCGGCCACTCCAACTCCGCGCCCCTTGTCGGCCCGACAACCTTGACGCCGGCAGGGTCCGGGCGCTCCAGTGGAAACGAACGTCGCCTGATCGCAGAGCCCAAGATGCGGGCGAATTCGGCCCAACTACCATCATCGCTTGCTTCCCCGTCGCCGGCGGAGCGGGCGATCTCGTCCAGGAGCGAGTTGAACGCTTTCCACGCCGCCCATGACTCGACGGCCCAATCGCGGTTATCGGTCGCCATGATGGATCCCGGCATCCCGACCGCCGCGAGCAGTGTGCCAAATTCGCATACACGATCGGCGAGTCCGCCTGATTTCCCGAAGTCTCCGCTCCAGGCCTCGGCCAGCGTTTCGACGAGCGCGAGCGCATCGCCGCACTCATCGGTCCCCCGAAGACGCGCCTTCCATCGCCCGGCCGTAAGCTCGAGCCCCTTCACCCCGATTGCCCCCGCGGCCTGCGCGGCGCAGGCCGGCCCCCGGCCTATGTATGGACTGGCAAGCAGCCTCACAAGGTCAAATCCACTATGGCGCGACGCCGTGGCATCTGCTAGAGCCACACAGTCGAGGACTAGCATCGACGATGACAGCAGACGTTTCCTCGGCGCAGCGCACGCCACGCCGAACTCCTCGAACGCCTCCAGAAGCGCCGGAATAAACTCCGCTGAGTCGGCGCTGGCGATGCAGATCTCCCACGGCCTGCGTCCCTCTTCCACTATCAGCCGCTTGACCTCGCGGGCTACCTCGCGTGCCTCGGCCGCCGGCCCGGGCGCAGTCATGATAGAAAGCTCGGGCGTCGAATGCGACCCGGACGCATCCGTGCCTGCAACTATCCGCCCAGGCCCGCCGCGTCGGCCCACCTCGACAGCGGCAGGCTCCACCATACGCCTGACCCTTTCGACGACGAAATCCGCATCATCGCACTGGGCGCAGGCAAGGACAACCGATGTCGCCGGTACAAGACGGGCCACGGCGGATATCAGGGCGGCCTCGGCGGGCGTAACATTGAAGAACTGATCGAACCAGACCCTCTCTAGATCGCCGAGCGCGTGCCTACCCTGTGCTCTGAGCGCCCGGGCTGCATCAGCGTACAAGTCCTCACCGTCGGCCAGGCCGTGCGCTTCCAAGAAGTCATCGTAATCGCGCCAGACGGCCAGAAAGTCCGCGTGGACCCCCGCGGGCGCGCTCCCGCCGGCACTTCCTTGTGTCAACGCCTGCCCCACCCGCTCGGGAGTGGCCGCAGCCTGCTTCATCTCGGTAATCGCGCCGGCAAACGCGCGCGCGACCCCAGGCCGGTCCGCAGAGTGGCCCAGAGCGGCAAGCTGGCCCAAGCCGGCTCGCTCCTTGAGCAGACGGCCTATGACGATCTCGCGCTCCAGTTCGCCGATGGGCCTAGATCTTGGCCGTCCTCCTGCCCTGCGCAAGATGGCCGCCGCATATTGGTCAAATGTATGGATTGGAACGACGAGGGCGGCGCCGGACTCCGTCATCGACAGAATCTCGCGCCGCGCCCTCGCGGCCATATCAGCCGACCGCACCACCAGCGCCACCTGCTCACCTTTGCGGTTGCCGACAGCTTGCGCAATGCTCGCAACAATCGATGAGTGCGCCATGAGGCCAACACACCACCCGAAACTCCATTCGGGCGCCTGGGCGCCCAGCTGTATCTTTCACCTTTTGGGGTGTTTATCCCTTCCGAACGACTGGAATTGAGTCCTTGACATATACAGTGATACTATATATGCTTACGATATATAGTGCTGCTATATAATCGGCGTTCATGCAGGAGATGACATCCACCGTGAAGAGAGACAAAAACCTGCCCCTTACAGAGACTGCCTATTACATTCTTTTGGCCTTGCTCAAGCCTGCCCACGGCTATCTCATCATGCAAAAGGTAGAAGAACTCAGTGACGGTCAGGTACGAATGGCGGCGGGAACTCTCTATGGAGCCCTTGAGGCTCTGCTTAGGCGAAACTTCGTCAAACCTGTACAGACTGATGATAGTCGGCGCAAAGTCTATGTGATTACTGATGAAGGAAAGAGAGTTCTATGTTTGGACTGCCAACGGATGTCTCACATGATACACGTCACGTCAAGGGAGGGATTATGGTGAAAAAACGCAGATTCTTTCTTGATCTTGAGAACGAGGAGAAATGGCTTACTGAAATGGCAAAGCAAGGTCTGAGTCTAAGCCGAAAAACGGTCTTCGGATACGAGCTCTGGCAAATCCCTCCGCAAGATACTGTAATCAGAATCGATTACAGGCACTTCCATTGCCCTGCTGACTTTGAAGACTATCGAATGCTCTTCAAAGACAGTGGATGGGAACACATTGCAGGAAACAAGCCCTCTGGCACTCAATACTTCAAGAGAACAGACAAAGAAGGGGAGACTCAAATATTCTCGGATACTGCTTCCAAGGCTGCCCGACATAGGAGGCTCTCGAACCTTTGGCTATCACTGGCTCTGGCTCATTTGCCGCTATTGATCTCACTGATCTATTCCGGCGCCGTTGATCCCTTGGCATTTCTCAAGCCTAGACTATTGTACTATACACCCGGATTGTGGGACATGACGGGAGGGTCCTTCCTGGATGCATTCCTCTTTGAGACGCCTTTTGCAATAATGGGAGGTGTTTCCTGGACGTTATTTCCTGTTTTGGTCTGTCTATGTATTGGTTGTGCAGCTAGGTCAGAAATGCAGTATCGCAAAGTCAAGCACGGACGGAAAGGAGGGTTCTAGATGAGTCGGGGTGCAATGATTGCGGTACTCTTTGTCCTCGCGGTTGCCATATGGGCTGCCATCAAGAAGGGCAAGTCATAGCTGTGTGTGTCGTAGCTTGGCAAGCGTCAAATGGCCCCCACGCCACAGTACGATGGAGGCTCTGTCACGACTATGCTGTTATCGACCTGTCCTGCAGGCGTTCGACAGGGATGGAGAGAACGGCGGCAACTCGTCGATGGCAGCCCGATCCCTGATGTCGATGCTCGGCATCCTCTCGAATTGACGCTTGCCAAGGAGTACTGGTATGCGCGGATAATCGGTGATACTATTGACTCATCAAAGACCGCTGGAGGAACCATTGCATGCAGATAGTCACAGATCACGGAGCAGACATCAGCACCGAGCAGCGAGAAGGCCTCGATATTCATTATGTTCCTCTCACGATTACGCTTGGAGGACGAGTGTACCGGGGCGGTGTGGATATCAGTGTCCAGGAATTCTATGAGCTTCTCGATCGCACCGGAGAGATGCCTAGTACATCGCAGCCGTCTCCCGGGGACTTTGCCGAACTATATCGAAATCTGGCGCGCACGGACCCGGACATCTTGTCTGTCCACATATCCTCAGGGCTTAGCGGCACAGTGAACGCCGCTCGCATGGGAGCCAGCATGGTGCCTGAAGCAAATGTTACCATATACGATACCAGGACCCTGTCCGGGGCGCAGGGATGGCATGTAGAGGCCGCCGCGCGCGCCGCTAAGGCAGGATGGGGTATTGACCGAATCGTCGGAATGCTGCAACGGATAACCGCCGCAACCGACACACTGTACACGCTCTCTACACTGAAGTACCTCATACACGGCGGCCGCATCAGCCACTTGAAGGGGTTAGTCGCATCGATACTCAACATCAAGCCCATAATCGGAGTGGAGAAGGTCGGAGGCACTTATGTCACTCGCGGCCAAACCCGCACGGTGGACCGAGCCAT
>Ga0116149_1002375_pt1 | contig 20775 bp, 14 predicted proteins | sample AD_UKC057_MetaG_FD_89787 | JGI IMG/M metagenome (GOLD analysis project Ga0116149, IMG submission 89787) | Active sludge microbial communities of municipal wastewater-treating anaerobic digesters from USA - AD_UKC057_MetaG | ecosystem: Engineered > Bioreactor > Anaerobic > Digestate | place: USA... | reverse complement strand
CCGCCTCCTCGATAACGCTCGAACCGAAGCGCTCATTCCAGAATGAACCGGTAGTACCCATGGCCCTGTTGTATTTTTCAGCAATTCTGGCCTTGATAAACTGCATTATGCGGGAGATTGTCTGCTTATCCAAGGTCGTTTTAATGACAAGGTGAATGTGATTGGCGACAATCTCTGCGGCGACGAGCTCAAAATCATATTTCTCCTGGCACTCCCTGACTGATTCTATGAAGTATTGTTTCCCGTATTTACCGAGCAGAAGATTCTTCTTCCCATGGCATCTGCTGAATGCGTGGTGAGTGCATCCCTGGGCTATGTTGCGTAATGGTCGTGTCATATGTTCCTCCAGAAGAGTACTACGAATGGAGGTCGAGGAATTGAAAAAAAAACGGGAGGAAAGCAGGGGTCAGAGCAAAAATTATTTCATTTGTTCTAAAATAAAGTTGGGGGGTCAGAGCCTGGTCCCAACCCATATCCCGCAACAAAATTATACATAAATTAAATTTGGTCAATTCCTGATCACCAAAAACGTTAGCCACCCATCGCTGAATTTGGTTAATTGTTGAGTTTGTGCATCTCTATCCCCAATATCTTATGGACACCAAGTTTCGGTAATTTAAAGTAGGTACGCAACGGCGTGTCGTTGCAATCCATTGCGGGGCCGTCATGATAGCCGTAGAAGAGAACTCCAGCGTGGGCGTGCGCGACCTTCTCCTTCCGGTTAACGGGATGGTTGGTGCCGTCCAGAAGACCGAGAACCTCATCGCAGAGCTCACGCACCCCAACATCGACTGGAAATTCGTTATCACCGGCCTGCGCGGCTACCTGTTTGATTACATCTTCGACCTTCTTCCCCATACCGAAACCGTCATGCCGGTCATCTACCGCTTCCTGAGAGAGGCCACTGCCCGGAAAAAAGTCTCCGCCATAAGGGCATGTGATACCTTTTTCGACCGTTACATTTTCACCGCGAGCAAGTTCCGTGACGGGGATGGCCGGTTTGAAGGCGTTTGCTGCTTCTTTGACGAGCATCTCGGCGATTACCTCGCGTTGCTGATCCGGTTGAGCGGTGAGGGTTTCTACTTCGAGAACATACATGACCGTTTCCTGTCCGCTGGCATCATACTGAGCGAACGGGGTGGTTCCGGCGAAGCGGCCCGCGCGCTGGCGCGGCTGATCCTTCTGCAGTACCGGCTCTACGTGGGGCAGCGCGCCATCGTGGTGCAGGAGCCGGATATCATGGAACTCTACGGCGTGCTTGGCCCTATCCCGGGCCGGGACCGGTTTATCGAGCTCCTCCGCGAGGTCTCGTCCTCGGCTTACCGGAAGCGTCTCGAGTCGATCGAGCGCCTCGCCGAGGGGCCGGCAGCGGACCTTTTCGTCAGACAGAGTGACCTGGCTGATTTCAAGCACAATACCATGCTATGGGAGCGGATCTGCCTGATGGCGAAAGGCGCCATCGAGGGCGGCGAGATCACCGGCGACGACGCTATCATACGAATTTTTGAATTTTTAATAAAGAAATCGAACCAGGGAGGGGACCGCAACCTCCAGCTCTTCATTTCCCGGACGCTCTCGTCGCTCTGCGCCGTGCTGGTGAAGAACAACAGGTTCGCCCTTTTACAGAACGTCGTCACCCTGGTCATGCCTGCGCTCCTTTCGGAGGTCGAGAGGGGCGGCAATTACACCGCCGTGTTTAGCACCATCTACAATATCGGTAAGTCGGTCATCGAGTCCGGTAACATCGGGCTCATCGACTTCTTCGAGGACATACTGGTGCGATCCAAGTTCAGCTTCCCGGAGATATCCGGCATCGCCTCCGACTGGTCGGTCATAGTCAACTCGAGCCACCTGGAGAACATCCGCACCTGGATGAAGCTCATCGAGATCAACCCGCCGGTAATGAAGAAGCTTTCCTCCAGCCTGATCGTGAACCTGAAGCTTTACGGCGTCTTTTTAAAGGACACTGACGTGTTTCAGCGCGATATCTCGCGCCTTCTGGAAAGCAACTACCGGGACGTGTTCTACCTGATCATATCGCTGGCGTCGGTGTTCCCGGCGTTTTACCATGACATCGGCGCCACGGGCGACATCCGCGCCTTCACGGAGCGGATCGACACGAATCACCGGATGAACGACCTGATCCATTTTATGCGCAAGCAGGTTCACGTCGAGTCGAGCAGCCAGACCGTCTTCCTGATCCAGCGGATCATGGAGTTCTGGATAACGGGGGAGAAGACGCTGCTGAAAGACATGGTCCCCGCCGAGGTGTACGATAACCTGGCAAAATTCTTCCGGCTCGTGAACCTGGACATCGAGGATGCGCCGGGCAAGATATACCGCGAGGCGCTGAAGCGCTTCCCCGAGCATGCCGACAAGAAATTCTGGGACTTCCTGAACGCGGTTGACGAGACGGCCTTCATGGAATTTGCCTCGAACAACTCCTACACGGGCGTATCCGAGGAGGAGAAGAAGGAGGCGCTGGAGCAGATCGCGTTTTATTTCGACACCCGTCTCCCCACCGAGATGACCAAGATATTGCACTATATAAGAAACAAGTTCGGGCTGGACGTTTCGAAGAAGGTCATCTGGAAATTCATCTACGAGATACCGGACGACGATTTCAGGAAAATGTTCGAGGACGTGGCCACCCGGGACATATCCCGGGTCAATATCGAGAAGTTCATAACCTTCCTGCACGTGTACCGGCTCCTGTTCGACAAGTATAACTTCACGGATGTGCGGGTCATCGAGAAGCTCGAGCGCTACGCGGCCGAGGGCATATTCGAGCCGCCGGCGGGATTTTTCGAGCTCATGCGGGGCGGTGACACCCTTGCCGCTCTTGACTTCCTCCTGAAGTCCCAGCTCGTGCTCAAGGACAGCATCCTCCTGTCAGAGCAGGTCTTTGAGCCCCTCGACACGATAGATTTGAAAAGGCACATCGCCTTCGGCATTCCCTCGATGTACGGCTCGTACAAGGAGAAAAAGTTCGACACGCTGAAGGTCTTCTTCCACATGAACCTGATCCGGGTGCGCTTTTTCCGGAAGATCATCGGCGACATGGACCTTTCCCCCGGCAGCCCGATATCATTCAACGACGTGAAGCGCGTTTACAAGCTTTTTATCAAGACCTTCGTCATAGACGGCCTCGCGAACCAGGAGATGCTCAACTACAACAATTTGCTGGAGACGCCGAACCTCAAGCTCTCCCAGCTTCGCGATATCGTCACCCATACCCTGACCATCCACGGCGAGATATCTGACCGGTTCAACGAGACCTTCAAGTACGTGTGCCGGGAGGCGATCCGCAACATCGGCGTGGACCGCATCGCAAAGCAGTACATACCGCGCGACAACCCTGAAAGCGCCGAGGTCATCATTGACCGGTTCGTGCGCAGCCAGATCATGCAGTCGCCACTGCTGCAGCTGTTCGACAACTTCCTGATCGCGCTCAAGGAACGGCTTGCGCGGGAGGAGGGGGACATCGTCTGCCTCAATCAGGATGACCGGCGGACGGGCGCCGGCAAGAACGTGTGGGAGGTGATCCGACTTCTCGACGACCCGAGTGACCCCTTCGATCCGTACGATCCCTACGACGAGGACCGCTACGCCCAGATTCACGACATCAAGAAGCTCGGCGAGGCGCACGACGAGGAGGAGCGCTATGCGCCGGTCTGGGAGATCGGGAGCAAGGCACACGGCCTCCTCTTCATCGCGAACATGGAGGGCGTCAACGCGCCCCCGGGCATCATTCTCTCATCCGAGCTGTACAAGCTCCTGGGCGACGCCATCATCAACGACGTCGAATCGCGGCGGCAGATGATCTACCTCCTGAAGCGCTACATCGACAAGTTCACCGAAAACCGTTTCGGCAATCCGAGGAACCCCCGGCTCCTGTCCGTGCGGAGCGGCGCGGTCTTCTCGATGCCCGGCGTGATGGACACGATCACCAATGTCGGCATGACGCGGGATGTGCTGAACCATTACGCGCGCACCGACCAGTGGTTCGCTTGCGACTGTTACCGGCGTTTTTTACAGGACCTGGCCATCTCCTACTACGGCATGGACCGCCGGGTCTTCGAGGAGCTGATGTACGGGTACAAGGAGAAGGCCGGCGTCAGGCTGAAGGAAAACATGACCGGCGACCAGATGGCGGACCTGGTCATCCAGTACTTCGACGAGATAAAACGTCATGGTCATTACATTCCCGAGGATCCCTACGAGCAGCTCCTCTACTCGATCCTCGCAGTGTTCCGCTCCTGGAACTCGCCCGTGGCGCGCAAGTACCGCGAGCTGGTCAACATCTCCGACGAGTGGGGCACCGCGGTCATCATCCAGAACATGGTCTTCGGAAACTCCTCCCCCGACAGCATAACCGGCGTGGTCCACAGCCGCTACCGGGGGAAAGAGAAGATAGACCTGTTCGGCGAATATAAAACCAGGGCCCAGGGGCACGACATCGTGAGCGGCGTGGCGCGCGTATTCCCGGTGAGCGAGGACCAGAAGAAGGTCTATCCCAAGTTCGCGGCCGTGCCCTCCATGGAGGAGCGCTTCCCGGAGCTTTACAACCTGCTCTTTGATGCGGTCCAGCGGATACGCGACAGGTGGGGGAACGACCTGCAGATCGAGTTCACGATCGAGAACGGCACGCTTTATATACTTCAGGTGCGGGGCGAAGTAAACCATATCTTTGATACGGACGAGCTCGTGGAAGCGCCGTCAGCGCTCGAGCCTTTCCTCCTGGGACAGGGCCTTGCCGCCTCGGGCGGAGCGGTCTCGGGACGCGCGGTCTTCGACATCGAACGGATCGACATCGTCAGGCAGAAGTACGCGGGCGACCGGGTCGTCCTGGTCAGGCCGGAGACCAACCCTGAGGACGTGGTCGGCATGGAAAAATCCGACGGCATACTCACCTGCATCGGCGGTATGACATCGCACGCGGTGCTCCAGATGCGGCGCCTGGAGAAGACCGGGGTGAGCGACTTTTCCATGATGCGCATCGACGAGGAGGACAATACCGCGCGGGTGGACGGGGGGGCCGGGGGAGATATGGGCGGCCCCGTTATCATAAAAGAAGGCGATTTTATTACGATTGACGGCTCGACCGGGAATGTTTACAGGGGATTTCACGCGACCGTGAAGCGTAAGATATAATTTTACGAAGGCGAGGTCACGTGACCTCGCCTGCATACATTGACAAGGAGAAACATCATGAGCACCATTTCATCAAAATCACCGGTCGGGATCAACGGGATCGGACGGATCGGTAAGCTCCTGACATGGCTCATGTCCTCGAAAGAGGACCTCGAGGAAATCGTCGTTTCAACGGGGCGGAAGAGCGGCAAGGCACTTGACGATCTCGCCACGTATCTCGGCTACGATTCGACCTACGGTCCTTATGCGCGCTTCATATCCGGGTTCCGGAGAGATAAGGCCATCGAGATAAAGAACGACTCGCTCTACCTGAACGGGAAAAAGCTGGTGTGGTTGAACGATCAGGACTGCCGCGTACCGGGCAATATCCCCTGGTCGCGTTACGGCGTGGAGCTGGTGTTCGACACCACGGGCAAGATGACCGACCCCACGAAAAACGAGGACAACGCGCTGCGCGGACACCTCAACAACGCGAAGAAAGTGGTGCTGACGGCCCCCTTCAAGATCAAGAACAAAGGCACGATGATGCCGGACGATGCGGTGACCGTCGTGGGCGGGGTTAACTTCGACCGGTACGACCCGGCGGCACACCGGATCATATCCAACGCCTCATGCACAACGAACTGCTGTGCGCCCCCGATCAAGGCCCTGGTCGAGCATTTTGGCGACAAGTTCATCTCCTATGCCCTGACCACGGTCCATGCGGCGACCAATTCTCAGCAGGTGCTGGACGTCCTTCCCAAGGACGGCGAGAAGGACTGCCGGAAGACGCGCAGCATCATTAACAACATCATCCCTTCGACCACCGGGGCGGCCAATGCCGTTATCGAGGTCATACCCGAGATACGCACCCTGGGAATCGGCTCGCAGGCCTCCTCCCTCCGCGTGCCCACGAACACGGCGTCCATAGTAATACTGGACATATCGCTCATCGGCGAGTACGACAACGACTACATACACGGGATCTTCCGGAAGTTCAGCGAGAGAAACCCGGACATCATGAAGTTCTCGGACAAGCAGCTGGTAAGCTCCGATCTCATAGGGAGCACCTATTCCACCATCTATGACGCGCTCTTTACGCACCGGCGGACGACAAAGAGGGACGACCGCCTTTACACGATGGTCGACCTCAACTTCTGGTACGACAATGAGTTCGGGTACGTGAGCAGCCTGGAGCGACTGTATAATTTAATCCTTGGCAGGCGGTAGAATACGTATCAGATTCTCTCGCAGAGACGCAGTGGCGCGGAGAAAAAATGGGTTGGCTTATCCAGTGGTAATGCCATTTTTGATACGGATAATACAAATCTTTTCATAAGAAATGGATTGACCTGAAGCAAGTATTATTGTGCAATATTGCCAACCCTATTTTTCAAAGCACCGTTACCACAAAACATATCTATTCCGGTATCTGCCCTTAGCGTCTCTGCGCCTCTGCGAGAATAATTATTCAAACCGAAGGATGTGGCATTTTATTATTGACAGAAGGCAACTTATAGCCACAATGCAGGCGAGGTAATGATATGAAAAAGATAGCCTGTGTTTCAATCGCTGCGCTCATGCTGACAGCCGTATCGTGCAAAAAGGACAATCGCACGGCCCTGGTCGGCGAATGGGACGCGGGCAAGGCGACCATGCAGAACAATATCCGGGTCACGGTCCGGGCGGACGGTACCATGACCAGCTGGATAACCAGAAGCGATATGAAGCCTCTGAACGGCACATGGTCGGTTGAAGGTGATAACGTTACCTTCAAGTTTCCCCGGCTTGACCTTTCATACCGGATCCTCAAGCTCGATGACCAGGTCCTCGTCATGAAATGGAAATTCGCGAAGATCACCTGGCACCGGTTGAAGAAATAGCGGCCCCAGAGCGGCATGCGTAAAAGGCCATCACCTCGGTTTCGAGCCTGTTGTCAGTCGGTGCAATCCCCGGTTATTTATTCCTTTCCCAACAATCTTTCCCTATATATTTTTTACGATCGTATGGAGTACGATACACCGGTAACGTATTGACATTTTATTAATCGGGCCCATACTCGGTCTTATGATTGAACTTTCTGACAAAGGAAATTCCCACGGGATACGGGTTGTCGTCATGGAGCCGGGCGGACCGGTGAATGTCGGTTCGATCGCCCGGACTATGGCGAATTTCGGTTACTCCGACCTGGTCCTTGTAGGCCAGAGGGACGTTGACGGGGAAGGACGGGGCGCGCGCGTCTCCATGGGAGGACTTGAGGTCTACAACGGACGCCGCGTTGCCGGCACCCTCGAGGCGGCCCTGGAGGGATGCGGCCTGGTGATCGGCGCCACGCGAAGGGCCAGGAGCGATGAATCGTGCATCGATTTCAGGGACGCGGCCGCGATTGCCGCCCAAAGATCAATGACAACGACGGTGGCCCTTCTTCTCGGGCGCGAGCGGGACGGCCTTAACCGGGAGGAACGGAACCGCTGCCACCTGCTGGCTGAAGTGCCGACGGTCCCGGGCACCGCCGGCTCTCTGAATATATCCCATGCCGCTGCCATTATCCTGTGCGGCTTCTATTCCGCGGGACTTGTACCGGAGCCGGCATCGGCCGCGGACCCGGAATCCCTCATTGCCGAACTCGACCGCCTTTTTCAAAAAAGCGGCTCATGGGAGGACAACGGGAGGGCCCAGGTGATCTTTCGGGGCCTGGTGGAACGGGGAGGCCTCACGCCGGAGGAAGCACGGCTGCTTGAGAGCTCATTCCGGTTCTTCGGGTCGAGGATGAAGTAGCTTCTCCGGGCCGGAAAGAACGCCGGTTACTTTTGCTTCATATGATTCAGGAAAGTGCCGTTGCGATATTCCTCGAACGCCACACGGAGCTCTTCGTCGGTGTTCATCACTATCGGTCCCTGCCACGCGACCGGCTCGCCGATCGGCCTGCCGGAAACCAGGATAAACCGGAGCGGGGAGGACCCGGCACGCACTGCAATTTCACTGCCGTCGCTGAACAGCGCCAGGTTCCCTCCGCCGATTGGATAGCTTCCGGGCCAGAACAGGCCCTCTCCCCCGATAACGTAGGCGAAAGCCGTGTGGCCCCGCGTGACGGGCAGGGCAATCTCGGCTTCTGCCGGCACGGTGATGTCCATGTAGAGCGGGTCCACGGAAACGTCTCTGACCGGTCCCCGCACCCCGGCCAGCTCGCCTGCGATGATCTTCACGCGCACGCCCGCGCCGATCACCGCTTCTGGCACGGTTTCGCTCCTGATGTCGCGGTACTTCGGTGCGCTCATCTTGATCTTCGCGGGGAGGTTCACCCAGAGCTGAAGGCCCGCCAGGGGGCCGGTCTCCTGACCGGGCATCTCGGAGTGAATGATTCCGCATCCGGCCGCCATCCATTGCGCGTCCCCGCTTCCGATGACGCCGCTGTTGCCCAGGCTGTCCTCGTGCCTCATCGCGCCCGTCATGATGTATGTCATGGTCTCGATGCCGCGGTGCGGGTGCCAGGGGAACCCGGGACGGTAGTCGTCGGGATTTTTCGAGGAGAAGTCGTCCAGGAGCAGAAAGGGATCGAAGATCGGCACCTCGCTGAAGCCGAACACGCGGTTCAGGCGCACGCCCGCTCCTTCGATCGTCGGCCGCCCCCGGAATACATTCGATATGCTTCGTGTGGTCATGCTAATTTCCTCCGGCTGTATTAGAATAAATTATCCAATATCAGCGAAGATGGCAAATTCAAATTCGTGTTCCAGGGGAAAATATAGTGATGCACGATGAATATGAATGTTTGATGCCAGAGAACACAAAGAACGCAGGGAAGGGAAATGAGAGCGGCTTTCGGCAGGAGTATGCTTAAAGTAGGAAATCCAACCCAATTTATTCAGTTTTGGCTGCAAATTTTCCGGGTTATTAACATTCGACTTAACTTACTGCCGGACATCCGCGATATTCCGTACAAGACCGTTATTGTTCATTGGCGGTCATTCCTGGCTCTCTCTGCATTCCCCGAACTTTCTGCGCCAATAATTTTGTAATCGCATATTGCGCAACACCAGGGATTAACACGAATCGTCATATTCATCCAACCGGACAATCCGTGTTAATCCGCAGAGGCCTTTGCGTTATTTCCACTCCGTGATGGTCTTGAAGTAGTGGGGGTAGAGCTTGCCCATCTTCGGCATCCGGTAGGTCCTGACTGCGTCGATGATCATGTTCTTTCTGACGCAGATGTCCTGCCTGGTCGTGAAGTCCTTCTTGTGGCAGCTGATACAGTTGTCATGGATTGCCTTCACCACGCTGTCGTTAGGAAGGGCGGCGCATTTTTCCTTTGGATAGTTTTCCAGGCTTGCCAGGCAGCCGACCAGTGCCGCGGTGGCCAGTGTAAGCGCGATTGCCGGGTAATGTTTCATGAATGTCCTCCGGTAAAAATAATTATTTAATGAGACCGCCCGCCAGGGGCCGCCTGTTCTCACCACCACTTTCTGGTAAGGTACTCGACCGAGAAGATGCCCGGGGTGATCCTTGCGTCTTCCTCGAAATTCATGTTCCTGAAGAGGAGCTCCGTTCGCGTTCCCCGGCGCACGTTCTTCATCTCCAGGCCGGTGGTGTAATACACCCTCTTCCCCTGGACGTTGTCCCTGGTGATAAAAGAGAGCAGGGTCAGCTCCTTGAGCTTGATCTTGTTCTCGTCGAAATATTCGATCTTCAGGGTGAGGAGCGTCTTTTTCTCTATGTAGGTCACCTTCCTCCCGTATCCGGTCTCCCGCATGATTTCCGGCGTTTTCGGAAGGCTCTCGACCACGAAGCAATCGAACTTCTTTCCCTTGAACAGGAGCTGTTCTTCGCTGAGCATCCTGTACGTACATTCGGTGAAGTCCGGCTTGCCGATGTCGCCGTTGGTGAAGTCGCTGCCGAAAAAGCTGAGCTTCTTGTCCGCGCCGGTCACCTTCTTGGCCTTGCGTATCCCCTTCAGATAAACATACTTGATGTCCGGCATGGTCTTGAAGTTGTACATGAGGTAGGAATTGCCGTTATCGTCCGGCGGCGCAAGGAAGTAGCAGATGTAATTTTCCTTCTGGTCCTGTGTCCCAATGTTTTCCGTGTAGGACGCCATGACGAGTTTTTTCATGAAGCGCAGCTCGCCGGTGCTGCCGTATATTTTGAGCTCCGACTCGCCCTTGACCTTCTGGAAGATCGGCTGATCGTCATTGCGCTTCATCAGCTGCGTGCCCCTTTCCCCGGCGGTCTGGGGCAGGGCCGGGAACGCGAATCCTGCGATGAGCGCAATGAATACCGCGGCTTTTAGTGATTTCATCTATACCTCCGTTCTGCGTTGATATTTATCAGCACTTTGCTGAAATTCAGCAAAGTGCCATGCATACAGGGATGTATCCTCGTTTATCGAGGCGTTTGCCGAGAAAAACGTACGGTTTTACGAATTCACCTCGCAAAACCGGTTCTGAAAAACTCTATTGCCGGAGTTTTCCAGAAATCTGCCGGTTCAAAACAACGACAGGACGGTTCCGCCTTTCCCGCGCTATTCGCGGCAGCCCTGCCGGTATTACGATGATTAAGCTTATGGAGATGATTCTTCCATATAACGGGAATGTTGTAAATAACAAAATTTCCCCGCATGGCCTGATGCCGCAGCGATCGGGACGCTATCAGTGGCGTATGTCACCTGAGCAGGCGCAGCTCGCTCAACTTCGCATCGCGGTAGACCGGCTTCTCGAGCATTTTACGCATGTTCTTTATGACATTGAAGGGCCGGTTCACCACGGCCGCATTGGCCATCCAGTGGGGAAGTGAGCCGCCCGGTTCGCTGTGCATCCGGTACGTAACTGTGACGATGCCTCTGGCCGAATCGGGCACAAACGTCCAGGTTCCGCATATCATCCTGACGCGGATGACGCCGTCTTTTTCCGGTATGTAGTCCCACATGCTGGAGATGGTGAACGCGGCGGTGCTCAGTGCCCTGTCGCATGTAAACACGACTTTCAGCACGCAATCGCGGTCATCGGCGGGAGCGGGGAGGTTCATCATCTGGTAAAGCACGAGCTCGCGCGGGCCGAGCATTTTTAGCACCCTGCTCTCGCGGATCCCGGGGAACCATTGGGGGTATGAGTCCGTGTCTTCCATGAGCTTGATGACCGATGCAATACCGGTCTTCAGCTCGGCCACGGCCTTGAATTCCTTGAGGTCGGAACCGGGGACCTTGCGGATGTACACCCTGATGCCGTTCATGTTTCTTTTAAGCCTCCAGCCCTCGGCGTCAGGAGGACGGGCGAAAACCGGCGACAGGGCCAGCAGCAACGCTGCAGCCGAGATGTATGCTCTCTTCATTATACGGGTTCCCTTGCGCAGAAAATTCGACCGGGCGGGTGACGTCTGCCCGGCCGATCAAGTGCCGAGAATGTCACGGCTCCTGTTTTTTGTAAAGATAATTACGGATGATTATGCGCCGGATGCGGGCCCTGTTTTTGCCATTCAAACAAAAAATCATTGCAATAATATCAACAGCCGGTTTGACTGTTTCATTGGGTCGAGCGTGCGGCGTATCTGCCGGCCCCTGTTTTCGCGAGAGACTTCCGGGGAAAGATAATGACTGAACGCATTTCATTTTTTATCCGGCTGACGCTAAAGCTCGAAGCATACATGTATCTGTTCGTCGCACCGCTCGCCGTTTATTTTGTAGTGATAATCGGCTCGTACCGGGGCCCTGACGTCATGATCATAGTTGCCGGTTCGGCAATGGTTGCGCCCATCGTGCTCGTGGCGGGCCTGGCCGCCCGGTTTCTCTGGGTCTGGCCGGTATTGGGAGCGGTTTTCGCCGGGCCCGAAGCCGTTCGAACGGAAAAGCTCGAGCGGGCGCGGAACAGGCTCCTGTACATTCCGCTCTTCGAGGGCGTGATGGTAGTCGTACGGTGGGTGGCCGGCATCACGATGACCGCCCTCTATGTGCTGATTAAAACCGGCATGTTCGGAGACATCGAATATCTCCTCGTCATGATTCTCATTGTGCCGGTTTCCTACACCATCTTCTATTTTTCAAGCGAGAACGCGGTCACCCGGCTGCTGGCGGAGAACAGGCAGCTCGGCCATGTCACGGCCGGGGTCATGCGGCGTTACCGGAGCCTCTATTCCCGGACGATGCTCATCATCATCTCTGTTACAATAATACCCGTCGTGATATTCGGATACCTGTTCGTTCTGTCCCAGGCGGGCCTGATGCACTTCGGCGCCATCAATTTTCACATCGGCATGATAGCGGCCCTGTCGCTGTTAACGATCCTGATCACCGCATATGAATCCACGCTGAACATCCGGCTGGGCATGGGGCTGACGGTAAAGGTGTTGAAAGATCTGCGGGACGGAAATTTTGACGTGGAGCTCCCTGTCGTAACGCGGGACGAGATCGGCGTCATAGGAGAGCATGTCAATGCCCTCGCCGAATCGTTCAGGCGGCACCGTAAAAGGGACCGTGACCTTACGGAGAACCTGGAGCTGAAGGTGGAACAGCGGACCGAGGAGCTCAGCGCGGCCATGGAGGAGCTGACGGCCGCGAACGAGAGCCTCAAGGAGGCGCGCGACGAGCTCTGGGGGGAGATGGAGCTCGCGAAAAAGATACAGACGATCCTCCTCCCGCACGCGCCGTGCATACAGGGGTGCGAGGCGGCGGTCTACATGGCCCCCGCGAAGCACGTGGGCGGCGATTACTACGATATCATAAACCTTCCCGGCGCGGACTGGGTGATTATCGGGGACGTGTCGGGCCACGGCGTATCGGCCGGCCTGGTCATGATGATGGCGCAGACCACGATACGCACGGTGCTCCGGAACAATCCGGAGATCGAGCCGCACCGCCTGCTGGAGCTGGTCAACGACATCCTGTACGAGAACCTCCGCATGCTGTCGGAGGAGCGCTACATGACCATGACGGCGATTGCCCTGCGGCCGGACGGCACTTTCCGCTATGCGGGCCTGCACGAGGACATCCTCATCTATCGCGCGGCGGACGGTTCGGTGGAGTCACATGAAACGGACGGCGTGTGGCTCGGCCTGTACCTGGATATACGGGGGCGGGTTAACGACCAGTCACTGTCGATGGGACCGGGAGACGTTGTGCTCCTTTACACGGACGGCGTGGTGAACGCGTGGAGGAGGGATGCGATCGGAGGACGGCGCACGCCGGAGAAAGACATGTTCGGCGCGGAGGGACTTGTCTCCATGCTCACAAAGAACGGGTGTTCGCACCCGGCTGAGATATTGGCGGAGATCAGGCGCGCGCTCGGCGGCTATGCGCCCGACGATGATGCGACCGTGGTGATCCTTAAACGAAGATAGGCGAGGTCACGTGACCCCGCCTACTCGATCACATGAAGAAGATAAACGTGATCAGTATAAATGTCGGGATCAGGATCGCGATCGAGTACACCATGTACCCGAAGAAGCTCGGCATCTTGACCCCCTGTTCCTCTGCTATGGACTTGACCATGAAGTTCGGGCCGTTCCCGATGTAACTGTTGGCGCCCATGAACACGGCCCCGCACGATATCGCGGTAAGCACCATCGTGGAAACGTGGCCCCCGTCGTTAAGAATAATATCCCTTGAAAGATTAAGTCCCTTGGCCAGCGACAGGAAGGTCAGGTACGTCGGCGCGTTGTCAAGGAACGAGGAGAGGCTGCCGGCCGCCCAGAAGAACTGCCAGGGCTGGGTGATGCCCAGGGCCGCGCCCTTGTGCTCCAGGATGTAAAGGGCCGGTATCATCGCGGCAAAGATGCCGGCAAAGAGGTACGCAACCTCCTTGATGGGGGCAAAGGTGAAGCCGTTCCTCTGGCGCAGGTCGCTCTTGTAGGGCGTCAGTATGAGCGACAGGATCAGCAGCAGCGCCATACCGCCTTCCTGGGGACCGAAGCGCGGCCACCAGGAAACCTGCTTGATGAGAAGCCCCTGAAAGAACACAATGAGAACCACCCCGGTGATGAGCACGAGGTTGATTTTTCCCTCGATTCCGAACTTCTCGCCGGAGACGGCCTGCTGCGCCGGCAGGTTTTCTTTCCGGTACATGATCGTATCGAAGATGAAAAAAATGACCAGGACGATGGCGCAGGCAATAGCCCACTGCGGTATCAGGCGGAAGGTCCACTCGAACGGCACTCCCTGGAGATAGCCAAGGAACAGGGGCGGGTCGCCCAGCGGGGTAAGGGAGCCGCCGATATTGCTGACGAGAAAAATAAAGAATATGATAACGTGGGACTTCCTGACCCGGTCCTTGTTCGCGCGGATCAGGGGACGCACCAGGAGCATGGAGGCGCCGGTCGTGCCTATGAAGCTGGCGATGAGGCTCCCGATCAGGAGGAAGATCGCATTGACCTTCGGCGTGCCGGCGAGGCTTCCCTTGATGAGGATGCCCCCGGATATGACGAAGAGCGAAGCGAGCAGGATGATGAAGGAAACGTAGTCGAGCGCCTTTTCGAACGATAACTCGCGGAGCTGCTCTCCCATGAACACCGTGAAGATCACAGCCATCGGGACGCAGAACACGCCGAGCGATATCCACCAGAGGTTCTTTTCCCAGAAATGGGCGTTGATCAGCGGGATGATCGCGATGCATAACAGGATGCCAATGAACGGGAGCACCCAGAATACGGATATATCCGGAGGAGCCGCCGCCGCTTCCGCGGCCTTTTCGTTGGCCATGAGGCACGCGCCGGACATGAACAGCATGATGGAGGCGTAACGGGCTATCGCGAACAGTTTCTTCATATGGGTTGTTTCTCCTTGCGCGGCAACGCTACATGATTAATTCAAATCGATCAATAATAAAATTATCATTGTAGAAAAAAGGAGGGTTCTATCCCGGGAGCTTTGCATTTATAAGCGTCTTGCCAATCTCGGCGAGGTATATCTCGCATACCATGCAGGCGGCGGAAAGAAGGAAGAGGTAAAACCGTCCCGGGTAGTCGGTCCCGAGGAGCACCGCGATCGCGGCAACGGCAGCCGAGAGCAGGAAGAGCACGGACGCACCTGTTATTTTACGAACCAGCAGGGGCGTGGCCAGCTTTTTAAAGCGGGTCCTGCCGTCAATGATCCCGCACGCGGCTGCGGCGAGTACCGTGAGGGGAAGTATCACCGCGAGGACGCGCACTGCGCTCATGACCTGGTGGCTGATCGCGGGCCCGGTAATGGCGCCCAGCAGGATGAAGGGGGGAATCACCGCGGCAAAGGCCTGCGGGAAATGGAGCATGATCGGGTGCAGGTTCAGGCCGAGTATGCGTACCCGCTTTTTCGACATGGTCTCGGTATACGGCTCAAATGCCGCGCGGGGCACGCCGCACGCGGGGCAGACCTCTCCGAGTTTCTCCTCGTTCATTATGTATCCGCATGCCCTGCATCGTACCTGGCCCATTGACGCGCCCCCTTTCAGAATATGCTTACTGTTCAGTCGTTATCGAAGCTTACAGTATCCCGTTCGCTTCGTCAAGCATATATCATGGTAACCGCTATACACAAATGACATTTATGTCCAATTGGACGCGAATCCAGTTTTTATTTTTTTCATTTCATGGTCCGGTACCAAGTTTTATTTTTGACATAAAGAACGGCGTCCGGATCTAATAAGAAAAAACAAACAGGAGGAGCTTGATGCATAACAGAAGTAGAATCACGGCGCTGGCGGCGGCGCTTGCGTTGATCATGACAATACCGTTCTCCGTTCAGTCAAAAGAAGCTGCCAAGAAGGAGCCGGCGAAGAAGGAGAACCCGTGGGTCCTGAAAAAAGACAAGGACGGGATAAAGGTCTTCATACGGAACGTCGAGGGTATCGAGTTCAAGGAATTCCTCGGCGTCATCACTGTCGACTACCCGATAGAGAAGGTGGACAAGCTGATGAACAACGTACCCAACCAGGTCAACTGGCTGTGCGATACCATCGAGTCGAAGGTCATCAGCGCGGACCCGGTCAACCCGATCCAGTACAACGTCATTACCGCGCCCCTGGTTTCCAACAGGGACGTCGTCATCCTGACGAAGGTGACCCGTACGCCCGGAAAGATCATGCGCACCTTCCAGGCGATCAAGCATCCATCCGCTCCCGAGCGCAAGGGGATCGTGCGCATGCCGAAGATGATCGGCATGTGGCTGTTTGAAGCGGTCGGCAAGAACCAGACCAGGGTTACCTACCAGAACCTCGCTGACCCGGGTGGAAGCCTTCCCTCCGGCCTGGTGAACCTGACCGTGGTAAAGATGCCGTTCGTATCCCTTACCAACATGCGGGAACAGCTGAAAAACATGAAATAGCCGTCGTCCGGAGGCGGGGCCGCGGGGCCCCGCCTTTGTGCGGCATTCCACCGCGTATTCGATGCGCAGAACCCGCTTTTTGGGGAAATCGCGGCCGCCCTGCATGCTCCCGGGTACAATTTTTACTTTACAATTTTACAACCATGCGGCAATTTTAATGCACGGGGGGCGACGAGCCGCTCCGGCCCGTGCGGCTTTAGCGCGGTCTGGCGCAAAATCATCATCATCAGATGCTGACATCCACCCCCGCCCCAAAACAAGGGAGAACGCATATGACTAATTTTGAAACGGTGATAGTTCCGTCCCAGCTTCTTATACCCGCAGCCTGTTCCGGCATTCTCTTCCTGGGGTGGCTGTTGTTTACCTACATGTACATTCGCTCGCGGATGATGCTTCACCTTACCATGTTGCTGCTTTTCTTTTTCGGCTTCGTGTTCGTGTTCTCTGAGACCATGATACTGACGACCGGCCAGTGGCTTCTTGACCCTTCCGTGGGCACGCAGTCACACCGGATAGAGCAGCTCGCCGGCGCCTTTTTCCTGGTTGGGATACCGCTCCTGGTTCACAGCCTGACCGAGCTGACGCCGGGGTGGAAAACCGTGAACCGCTATCTCGTGTATACAGGGCTCGCGATCGCGCTTGTCATGGTCGCCGTCGCCTTCATCGCGCCCGACCTGTTCATTTCGCAGGCCCACCGCAAGGCCACATGGGCGAGCATACAGGCGGATTACGGCCGCGGCACCGAGGGCCCGCTCTACATGGCGCGGGACGGCCTGATCGCGGTGATGATATTCTATGCGCTCGCCTGTTTTATTTTCGAGATGATCAGGCACAGGAGGATCGCCTACATACTCACGCCCATGATCGGCTTCCTGTTCGCCATATACGGGGCCTTCGTGGACATCGTGTACGTGTATAACGGCGTCTACTACGACCCGACACCCGGGAGCCCGCACTCGCGCTTCACCGTGGGCATAACCATCATGATCGTCTTCTGCATGGCCTCCGTGTTCCGCAAGTTTTTCGACATAGCGAGCGAGGTGGAGCGGGCCGAGGAGCACGCGTCCCGCGAGGCGGCGAAGAGCCTGGAGCAGAACCGGTTCATCCGCGAGGTGCTCAACACCGGCTCGGGCTCCCTCGTGGACTCGATGGAGTCGCTTTCCTCGACGATCAGCGACTTCACCCGGCACAGCCAGGAGCAGGCGGCGGCCACGGAGGAGGTCACGGCCTCGATCGAGCAGATCACCGCGGGCGTCGACGGCGTCAAGAACAACGCGGACGAGCAGTACGGCAACCTCGAGATACTCCTGGGCACCATGGAGAACCTCTCGGGCATCATCGTGATCATGAACACGCTGGTGGAGGAGGCGCTGGTCATGATCGACCAGATCTCGAACAACGCGCTCTCCGGCGAGAAATCGCTCGCGGTCATGAGCGAGAGCATGGGGAACATCCGGAAGAGCTCCCAGGAGATGACCGGCGTCATCCAGATCATCAACGACATTTCGGACAAGATCAACCTCCTTTCCCTCAACGCCGCCATCGAGGCGGCGCGCGCCGGCGACGCGGGCCGGGGATTCGCGGTCGTCGCGGACGAGATATCCAAGCTTGCGGACCAGACCACGTCCTCGATCAAGAGCATCGATTCGCTCATCAGGACGAACGAGCAGGAGATAATCAACGGCAACAGGAACGTGTCGGAAACGGTCGGCAAGATAAACAGCATCATCAGCGATATAGAGAAGATCGTGGAAAAGATCACGGTCATCTCGAACAAGATGAGCGAGCAGACGGTCGCCAACCAGACGGTCAACGAAAACGCGGAAAAGGTCAAGGTCCGGTCCGAGCAGATCACCAACGCCATGAGCGAGCAGAAGCTGGCCATCGAGGAGATATCGAAGACCGTGGGCTCCATCAACGACCTGTCCCAGCACAACACGCACCAGATCATACAGATCACCGACTCCACCAAGTCGATCGTCACCATGGTGGAGAAGATGCACCTCGACATCGAGCGGTTCGCGGGAAGGGATCGGGAGGAAGAAGAGGGCGGCATCGCGCCGGCGCAGGCATAACCGCGCACCGCTGCGGGAAAAACTATTGACAAAACCCCGGCTATTTATAGCGTGAGGTGCGTTTCGGGGTGTAGCTCAGCCCGGTTAGAGCGCCTGCTTTGGGAGCAGGAAGTCGGAGGTTCGAATCCTCTCACCCCGACAGTAACAATGCGCCAGTAGCTCAGTGGATAGAGCAACGGCCTTCTAAGCCGTTGGTCGGAAGTTCGATCCTTCCCTGGCGCGCATTACAACCCCTGAAGATATCAGGGGTTTTTATTTTCTCGTTAGATGTTTGATCAAGACAGAAAAACCATTTGACCATGTATTGACCATTCTAACTGTCTCCGACGACCTTCCTGAAGGGAATGACTTTTTCGATGACCTTGGCCTTTGCCAGTAGATCGGGCCTGGAAAACGGGGCATAACGCTGCTGAGTTGTCCGAAAATCCCTATGGCCAAGAATTGCCTGAATATCTTCAAGCTGAACGCCTTGATCCATAAGATGTTGTGCAAATACATGGCGGATGTCATGAAACCTGAATCGGGTACCGTCTTCAAGTAAAACAAACGAAAGACTTGGGCGGAACCTTTTCCATTGCATCCTTATCAGATTCTCGGTAACGTTTAATACCGATTCGCTGGATGGGTTAGAATTTTTCAACGACAGCAAGATGTTTTTCAGTGTTGGAACAATCGGCACAAACCTTGCCCTCTTTCCCTTTGTTTTTAGCCGTGATAAACATATTCGAGAGTTATCAAAGTCTACCTCGGTCCACTTCAGGGATAGAATCTCGCCGAAACGCATCCCGGTGCAGATTGCGATCATTATAGTACAATACAACCGTTCATCATAAGCCTCGGCTTTTTCTATCAATTCCCTAATCTGATCCATGTTTAAACGAATCTCCCGGATGTTGTTTTCCCGAAGTTTAGTCTTATAACATGGATTCACTGCAACGTAGTATCCACGAATTATACTCCAATTGAAAAAGGAGGAAAGGGTAGCGATACTGTGATTGATCGTGGAATTGGAAACTTCTGTTTTATTTCCATACTTCGATCTATTATGCTTTCTTCGCCACTTTGAAAAGTCCTCAATGTGAGAACGTTTTATTTCGTGTAGAAGAATGTCCTTCCTGAAATATTTCTTCACAAATTTCTCAATGACCATGCGCTCGTGGATATGCGCCCCACTGGATTTTACCTGCTGTACATGGTTCAGATATTCATCAAGGATTTCAAAGAACTTGAAGTTGTTGTCGGTGCCATCCATTATCTGTCGTTCCCATTGGCGATATAATGACTGAACGGCAGATTTTTGGCAAATTAACATCTTTCGGTGACGAGTTCCTAAAAGCCTGAGATCAAACTCGAATCGAATCTTGCCGATAGCAACCCCTTTTTGGTTTTTTGATTTTCTAAACGCCATAGGACCTCCTCGGAAAGGCCTTGGCGTATGTTGCATTTAATAGAATATGAGTTTCCATAGTTTTGACAAGCAATTTTTAAAAACTATTATTAACTCGATGATCTTCGATGACTTTTAATACTTCGTTAATATTAAAAAGATAGGATTTGCCGTTAATTTTGTAGGCCGGAAAGACTCCCTGTCGGACAAGCTTACGAATAGTATATGTCGGGATAGAAATGATTTTGGAAAGTTGTCGGGATGTTAATAGTAAAGGCTCCATTTTAACCTCTATATCTAACTGCTTATAAATTATTTTTCAGATTTTAATGAATCGTTTTTCTTTTCTTTACTGTTTCTTGTAGCAAATGACACCATAGTTTCAATTTCGCCATTCAGGGTTTGGTTGGTTTCATGACCTTCGGCAAATTCCTTAAGAGCCCGGCCAATTATTTGGTTAAATGTAATGTGATAGCCCGTTCTTTGTTCCTCATCAATCTGTATCCGCTTCAAAAGCACATAGTTTTCAGATAAGGACCGTATTACTAATTCAAGAAAACCTGGTGCACTCCTGTCTTCCCAGTTTGACATTAAGGTTAGATTCCGTTTCATTTCCTCAGTAAGTCTGACAGTTAATATTTCTGTTTTTTTTATTTCTTTCATCATTTGTCCCTTGACGAAATGTATTTCAATGATTACAATATAATCAATGAAATACATTTCGTCAACTAAAAAAGGAATAATATTACCTGGCATATAATGAGATAAGAGGGGGCCTTTAAGATTTAGAACATAATAGAGAGGGTAAGTCAGGTAGAGAGGGTAAGTCAGGTAGAGAGGGTAAGTCAGGTAGAGAGGGTAAGTCAGGTAGAGAGGGTAAGTCAGGTAGAGAGGGT